>Ga0116170_10000141_pt1 | contig 71687 bp, 71 predicted proteins | sample AD_JPNHW1_MetaG_FD_89797 | JGI IMG/M metagenome (GOLD analysis project Ga0116170, IMG submission 89797) | Active sludge microbial communities of municipal wastewater-treating anaerobic digesters from Japan - AD_JPNHW1_MetaG | ecosystem: Engineered > Bioreactor > Anaerobic > Digestate | place... | reverse complement strand
CGAGCAAGACCGAATAGATCATGCGCCGCTTGAGGTTGGAGGTGAGAACCGAAGCCATTGCCGCGGGAGCTGTGAGCAGCGCAAGCACGAGGATAATGCCCACCAAACGGATTAACACGACCACCGTCATTGCGACGAGCACCAGCAGGAGATATTCCAAAAAGGTGGATTTGATACCTAATATGGCGGCAAATTCTTCGTCGAACAGCCAGGCCTTCCAGTTATCGAACAAGATTGTGATGACGAATACGACAATCACGGTCAGGGCGATGGTCAGCCATAATTCGGCTTTTGTCACCGAAAGAATGCTGCCGAAGAGATAGGAACTCAAGTCCGGCGGATATCCGGGGGTCAGGGCGATGAACAGGAGGCCTAAGGCCATTCCGAGCGACCAGAATAACCCGATTACGACGTCAGAATTGCCCGCGGCTTTGCGCTTGATCACGCCGATCCCGAATGCTGCCGCGACCGCGAAGATGAACGCGCCTAAAATCGGCTCGAATCCGAGCATATAACCGAGTCCTACGCCGCCGTAAGCCGTGTGGGCGATGCCGCCGCTCATCATAACGAGTTTTTTCTCGATGATGATCACGCCGATCACGCCGCAGACGATGCTTGCGAAAATGCTCGCAAGCACGGCTTTTTGTAAGTATTCATATTGAAACAATGCCGTCAGCATCCGTGCTCATCCCCCTCGTGTTCTTTTAATACCCGGTGCGGAACGCCGTGGGCAATCAGATCGACCGGGCAGCCGTAAAGATGGTTGACGACGTCCTGATTCAATTCCGGTTCCCCGTGATAGACCAGTTTCCCGTTCAGGCAGGCCAGCCGATGGATCTGTGACGATACCGCAAGAAGATCATGCGTGACTAAGACAATAGTCATTTTTTGATTGAGTTGTGCGAGCAATTCGTAAATTTGCTCTCTCGATGCGGCGTCGACACTGGCGGTCGGCTCGTCGAGCAGCAACAGTTTCGGTTGTACGGCCAGAGCCCGAGCAATCAGCATGCGTTGAAACTCTCCGCCCGAGAGCGCGGAGACCTGACGTCCCGAAAGCTCGGCGATGCCCACTTGTTCGAGGGTTTCCATAGCGCACTTTTTATCATCCTGCGTATAATGATGAAACGGGGTAAGACCCGTCTTCAAGGTACCGGTCAGCACGACTTCGAGCACGGTAATCGGAAACCGTCTGTCCAAAGAGGCAAACTGCGGCACATAGCCGATACTTATCTTGCGGGATTTTGCGTCTTCGCCGTAAATTTTTACCGTTCCCGAATCGACGGGGATCAGACCTAAAATCGTCTTCAGAAGCGTCGATTTGCCGCCGCCGTTCGGGCCGATGATACCCAGGAATTCGCCGTCGGCGACTTCGAGGCAGACGTCCGAAAGCGCGGGCGTCCGGTTATAATACACCGTCAGATTTTCAATATGGATTGCGGACTGCATAATGATGACCTTTCTTTGGTAGTTAGGTTTGAAAAATCTATTTTCAAATTTGCATAACCTCCGCCATCAGATTTGCCATTTTCTTCAGGTTGTTGATATAATCAGCGTTAAGCGGTTCAAGCTGAATGGTCTTTCCGCCGATTTCTTCGGCGAATGCGGCGGATTGGCTGCTGTCGATCTCACTCTGATAAAAGATCGCTTTGATGTTTTCGGCTTTTGCAAAGTCGATGACCTCCTGCAGGTGTTGTGCGGTGGCTTCTTTGCCCTCTTCCTCGAGTGCAACCATCGTCAGCCCGTAATCATCGGCAAGATAGCCGAAAGCGGGGTGAAAGACCACGAATTTCTTCATAGTCAAATTTGTAAAAGTCGTCTTAAGTTGGGTGTCCAAATCATCGAGCTGCGCAAGATATGCGGTTGCATTTTGTTCGTAAACCGACGCATTTTCGGGGTCGAGTGCCGACATCTCACGTGCGATGGCCGATACCATAACCTTGACGCGTTTCGGTGAAAGCCAGATGTGCGGATCGCGCTCACCGGCTTCAAAAGTCCGGTCGGGATAGACCGCCGCGGTCTCATCGGACAGCGCGACCACTTTGACCGTGTTTTTAATATTTGAGAGGATATATGCCGATTCAATCGGAACGCCGATTGAAAAATAAATCGAGGCCTGTTCCAACCGCTGCATGGTATCGGGTTTCGGCTCGTAATTCTCGGGACTGCTTCCCGGCGGCACCAACGTTACGACGTCGGCGAGATCGCCGCAGACGGCTTGTACAAAAGTCGCTTCGGGCACGATCGTGACGGCGACAATGGGCTTACCGGGTTGTGCGGATTCCGAAGAAGATGTCTTCGGCGCTTTTGCGCAGGCCGCAGTTAACAGTAATAAAACTATGAGAATGGCGATGATCAATCGGGAGACACCGTGAGTTGATTTCCGCTTCGGCATAGAACCTCCATAGATGCAAATCTTTTGCATTTATTATAATTGACACAATCCGTTAAGTCAATACATATTCGGGAGATTTCTTTATTGAAGATTCATTATATCCGATTGAAAATTCCAAAAATCTTGAGATTTTAATATCAGTTTTACATGTCGTATGATATTCTTTTAACAGAAGGGAACGGATTGGTTTCCTTCTCAAAGTGAAATTTAACTTATATTCATATCAAGAGGAGTAGTTCTATGAATCCCAAAGAATTATTATTTTCGGTTTTGAGACACGAGACGGTAAACCAGGTGCCGTGGGTGCCGTTTGCCGGAGTGCATGCCGGGAAACTCGTCGGTTATGACGCCCAAGAAGTGCTTACCGATGGCGATAAGCTCTTCAAAGCGCTCTCCGAAGCCAACCGCCTATATAAACCCAACGGCCAGCCCGTTGTCTTCGATTTGCAGATCGAAGCCGAGATTTTGGGCTGCGAACTGGTCTGGACCAAAGACGGCCCGCCGTCGGTCAAGACCCATCCGCTCGCCGAGACCAAACAGATCCCCTGCCGCTGCACTTTGCCCGACGAGACCGACGGGCGCATTCCGATGGTGCTTGACGTGATGCGGCGCATGAAAAAAGAATTCGGTGATACTACGGCACTCTACGGCCTGATCTGCGGCCCGTTTACATTGGCCTCCCATCTGCGCGGCAGCGAAATCTTTATGGATATGTTCGACGACGAGGAATATGTGAAACAGCTGCTTGTTTATTGCAACGACGCCGCAAAGCGTATGACCGACATGTATATCGCGGCGGGTATGGACGTGATCGCCGTCGTCGACCCGATGGTCTCGCAGGTCTCTTCGGCGCATTTTGAAGAATTTTTGAGCGCCCCGTTTTCCGAATTGTTTGCCTACATCCGCGCCAAGAACGTCTTTTCTTCGCTCTTTGTGTGCGGCGACGCCACCAAAAATATCGATGTCATGTGCAAGACCAACCCCGACTCGATCTCGATTGACGAAAATGTCAACATTGTGACCGCTAAACATATCGCCGACCACTATAATATCACAATCGGCGGAAATATCCCGCTGACGACCGTGATGCTGCACGGCACTCAGCAGGACAACATGAAGTGCGTCATCGACATCATCGACAGCGTCGAAAGCAAGAAGAACCTGATTATCGCCCCGGGCTGCGACATGCCTTATAATGTCCCCGCGGAAAACGCCATCGGCGTGACGCAGGCGGTTTTGCAAACCGAAGAAACACGTAAAATGATTGCGAATTATGTCGCGGTCAAAGATAAAATCGAGGTCACTCTGCCGGATTACGCCAACCTTAAAAAACCGCTTCTTGAAGTGTTTACACTCGATTCGGCAACCTGCGCGGCCTGCGGCTACATGAAGGAAGCCGCGCAAAAAGCCAAAGAACACTTCGGCGATAAGATCGATATGGTTGAATATAAATATACGATCAAGGAAAATATCGCGCGCTGCATCAAATTGGGTGTCAAGAACCTGCCGTCGATCTACATCAACGGACAGCTCAAGTTCTCGTCGATCATCCCGAGCCGTGAGGAACTCTTTGGTGCAATTGAATCGGTGATGTGATATAATACAGTCAAAAAGGGGGTGCGCGAGATATGACCGGACTCTATCTGATCACCGGCTTTCTCGGCGCGGGCAAGACTGTATTTTTAAAGGGCTTTATCCGGCGCAGTCCCAATATCCGTTTGAAAATCATTGTCAATGAGTTCGGAAAAGAGGGCATTGACGGCGCGTTGATCAGTGAGACAGGCGCAAAAGTAGAGGAGATCAGCAACGGCTCGATCTTTTGCACCTGCCGCATCGACCAATTCGAAAACGCGCTTATCAAAGCAACTGCCGATAAACCGGAATTGATTTTGGTCGAGGCCTCGGGCCTTTCCGACCCGACTTCGATGCAGGTGATTTTGAAGCAGGAGCGTTTTTCGGAAATTGACTATCTCGGGTGCATCTGCCTCGTCGATCCCAAGACCATTCAAAAAGTGCTCGCGGGCGTGCGCGTCGGCATCAAGCAGCTCGAAGCCGCCGATCTGGTTTTGGTCAACAAAGCCGATACGGTCTCCGAGCAAGTTCTTTGCGAAACCGAAGCGTTGCTTCGGGATTTACGTCCCGATGTGCGGATTCACCGGACAACCTTCGGGCGGATTGAGCCGGAATGGTTACAAAATATCCGTAATGGCAAAGAGACCGGCGGTATAACTTATCATCTGAAAGACGTGGGCTTACAAAAGCTGACGATTACAATCAAGGACTCAATGAGTTACTCGCAGTTCGGTTACTTTCTTGCGGGGTTCGCATCATTCACTTTCAGAGTCAAGGGTATTGTTCTGCTCGAAGGTAAGCTCTCGTTAGTAGACTGTGTGGGCGAAAAGATATCAATCACCCCGTATTCGGGAGAAGCCGCACATCCCAATAAAATCGTTGCGCTGGCCGGGGCGGGTATGCCGATGGAGAAAAAGGTTCAGGAAGCGGCTAAAAATCATTCGGAACACATCGAAGAAATCGAATGGGATTAACAGCAATATCGTAAACGGCGGCAGGATTCCTGCCGCCGTTTTTGTCGACAAGTGAAAACGGGTATGGTATAATGAGGACATTCGAGAAAGATGGTCTAAAGTGTGGTTTAAAAATTAAATCCGGTTTTAAAGTCTTTGTGAGAAAGGTTAAAGAATCATGAAAAATTATATGGATAATTTGAAAACCGGAAACCAGAAGCCCGGTAAAGAGATCAATAAAAAAGGAATGTTGGACATCGGCATGGTGGAAACCACCCCGGTCGTTTGGAAAGATCGGCTGTATCGTTTTGAATGGGTTCGTAACAACGAATGGGGCGGCGGTTATTGGAATAATCAAACCAATCACGGCTATTTCCGTTTTACCGATATGGAGACGGAGGAGGTCACGCCTGCCTTCGGCGTGGATTATGCGTTCGGCAGCGCCTATATAAAACAGGCATCGGAAGGAGATACCGCTTATGTCTACGGTGTTCAGGGAAAAGGCGGCGGAAACCGTCTCGATGTTTTTCGGTCGCAGGATTTAATAAGCTGGGAGTCCAAAAAGGTTTTTGAATTTCCCGAAAGTTGGTCTTTATTTAACACCTCCGTCTGCAAAGGCAAAGACGGCTATGTGATGGCGCTCGAAATCGGCAGCCCGAAAGAAATTTGCGGGGCACCTTTTACCGTTGTATTTGCAGAATCCAAAAATTTAATCGACTGGACCATGATGCCGGTGGAAGATCATATCTATACCAAAGAGCGTTATTCGGCCTGCCCGGTGATCCGGTTTGTCGAAGGTTGGTATTATATCATCTATCTGGAGAGCATCCCCGGTTACCGATGGGTGCCCTATATCGTCCGCACGGAGGACTTCGTGAATTTCGAAATGGGAATTAAAAATCCGGTGATGGTTTTTAATGCTCAGGACAAAGTGGTTCAGCGCCCGGAGAAGTTTTCCGCCGACCAGTTAGAGTACATCAAAAACGCGGTGGACAGCAACAACAGCGATATCGACTTATGCGAATACCGCGGAAAGACCGTTATCCTGTACAGCTGGGGCAATCAGTTGGGCAAGGAGTTTTTGGCCGAAGCCGAATATGACGGGCCGATGGATGACTTTTTAAAATCGTTCTTTAATTGAAGATTGCCTTATTTGTTTTTGATTTAGGCGGGAAAGGGCGGATTGGATGCTGAATTTGGACGTAAAAGTGCTTTGGCTTTCCAAGTGCGCCTATCTGCCCGCAAACGGCGTCGACATCCACAGCCACCCGTTTTTTCACTACCTCTATATCGCAGACGGCGCGGCGGAGATGACCATCGGCGAAAAGGTCTACTTAGCTGCGGAGGACGAATTTTACTTAATTTCACCCAGCGTCAGACACCGGTTTACCGCCGATACGGAAAAAGGCCTCAAGACCATCGAGATCAAGTTCACGGCGAGCGAGATGTTAAGCGCTCACCTGGCCGAACTCGGGGAACAGATGCGATTTTTCGACGGAAAAATCCGGCGTCTTGCCGAAAATCTGATCGGCGAGGGCATGTCGAAAGCCGCTTACCGAAACGACATTGTCAACCTGCGTTTTACCGAAATTTTAATGCATCTGCTGCGTGCATCGGACGAAAAAGAGGATGACGTGCAGGGCGTCGATGATCCGATTCCGGAATATGCACGTGAGACGGGCGGACCGAACGGCACCGATTTAATAAAAGCGCTGACTTTTATGGAAAAAAATTTGGATCAGCCGGTCGATTTGGACACGCTGGCCAAAGTCAGCGGAATGAGCCGGTTTCAGTTTAATCGGTCTTTTAAAAGTGCCTACGGAATCACTCCGATTCGGTATCTCGGCGATTTGAGATTCGCAAAAGCCAAGGAGCTGATGCGCTATTCGGACAAAAACGTGACCCAGATCGCCTACAGCGTCGGGTTCAACGATGTGCATTATTTCAGCCGTTTTTTCAAACAGCGTGAGAATGTCGCGCCGAACGAGTATCTGAAAAAGGCGCGGGGTTCGCTTTATATTTATCTGGATGAAAAGGACAAATAATCGTCATTGCGAGGGGCTTCAGCCCCGCGGCAATCAGACCGTTGGATGGTAAATGGCATACGGGCGATTGATAATTGCCCCTACAAAGCATTTGTATAACTAATCCGCAAAAAAGTGCATGGAAAACAACCCTAAACCGTGTTAAAATGAAACCAACCACGTTTCGAAGGGAGTTTTATTTTAATGGATAAATTACAATCAAAGGTCAGAGTAGCTCTGGTGGGCTGCGGAAGTTTTATCCGCGCCATGCATGTCCCGATTTTAAAGGCGAACCCAAAGTATGAGATTCGCGCGACCATGGACATCAGTGAGACCGCCGCTATGGATACCGCAAAAGAAACCGGGGCGGCTTATTTCACCACCGATATCGATAAGATTTTGTCCGATGATCAGGTTGACGCGGTCTTTATCGGCACACGACACGACACCCATGCGGCGCTGACCGTCAAAGCGGCTAACGCGGGCAAACATGTGCTGTGCGAAAAACCGATGGGCCTGAACCGCGAGGAATGCCGCGCCGTCGTCGAAGCTGTACGCAAAGCGGGCGTCAAATATACGGTTGGCTATAATCGCGGCATGGCGCCGATGATCGTCGCCGCGCGCGATCTGCTTAAGGATAACGAACATAAGAAAATGATATATCATCGCATTCAGGCACCATTCCCCGCGGACGTTTGGACGCATGACCCCAAGGTGGGCGGCGGGCGTTTTGTCGGCGAGGGCTGCCATATTTTCGATCTGCTCTGCGAGATCGTCGGCAAGCCGCCGGTGAGCGTCTATGCGTCGGGCGGCACTTTCCTAGACCCCGAAAAAGTCAGAATCCCCGACAGCGCCATCGTCACAATCACTTTCACAGACGGCTCGGTCGGCACAACGCTGATCACCAGCGCGGGCTGCTCAGCCTTCCCGAAAGAGTCCACGGAAATTTATTGCGACGGCAAGGCCATCTGGGTCAACGACTTCACCTCGATGGAATATTACGGTTTCGAAGGTCACGCCAAGACCACGCTGGCTTTTGATAAAGTCGACAAGGGACATGCGTCCGAGATCGACCAGTTCGCCGATGCGATTTTGCTCGGAAAAGACAGCCCGAACGGCCTCACCAAAGCGGCGCGCGCGGCGGTGCTGAGCTATATGGTCAACGAATCGGTCGCAAGCGGCAAGCCGGTTGCGATCTGCGAAAAGGACTATATCTTTTAAATGAATATCGCACTTGTTTTTGATCCCAAAAAGGTTCCCAAGCTCTTTTCAGCCGAGGCCATCGCTCGGTTGGAAGCGCTCGGAGCTATGACATATCACGCGGATTCGTCCGATGTGGCTAATGCGGATGTCATCATCACCTCGTGGGGCAGCCCGGCGATTGATAAAGAGATTTTAGATCGCTGCCCGAACCTGCGGTTGGTGGCACACGCCGCCGGAAGCGTCAAATCGGTTGTGACCGAAGAGCTTTGGGCGTGCGGTGTCCGGGTGACCAATTCGGCAAAGATGCTCGGGATGGGCGTTGCCGAGACCGCGCTGGGGTTCACCATCTGTGCGGCGAAAAATATCTTTGCACTCAATTCCGGGATTCACGGCGGCGGATGGGATGAGGGCAGGGAAAATGTGCGCGAACTCTATACCCTCACGGTCGGCGTTTTGGGCTCAGGTTGGGCGGGCGGGCATTACATCAAACTGCTGCAAAACTTCAATGTGCGCGTGCTATGCTATGACCCGTATTTGAGCGCGGAAAAAGCGGCTTCACTGGGTTGCGAAAGAGCGACGCTCGAAGAAGTTTTAAAAAACAGCGACGTCGTCTCGATTCACGCCCCGGCGATTGAGGCGACAAACCATATGATCAACGCCGACACGCTGAAGCTGATGAAAAAGGACGCGGTGCTCATCAATACGGCGCGCGGAACCATCATCGACGAGAAAGCGCTGTATGAACATCTTCTGGCGGGCAATCTGCGCTACGCATGCCTCGATGTCTTCGACCCGGAGCCTCCCGAGGCCGACAATCCCCTGCGGAAATTGCCGAATTGCATACTCACCCCTCATTTGGCGGGACTTGTCACGAACGGCTTACAACGGATCGGAATGCATGTCACCGAGGAAATCGGGCGGTTTTGCCGCAACGAAAAAATGGAATGCGAAGTGCTGAAAAAGAATCTTGAAACAATGGCGTAAAATTTATTTATATCATTATCATCTTTGAAAGGGTGGTCATTTTATGGTCAGAATCGGTGTTGTAAATATCGACGTCTCACATCCGAAGGCGTTTTCGGAGTATTTGAAAAAAGAGAACCGCGCACGCTATGTCGCGGTGTATAACGACGGTTTCCGCGGCGACGACGAGGTCGAGGGATTCATCAAAAATTACGGGCTCGAAAAGCGGTGCAAATCGGTCGAGGAACTCGCCGATACCGTGGATATCGGCTTTATTCAGGGCTGCAACTGGGATAAACACCTCGGCTACGCGATGCCCTTTATCGAGCGTAAAAAGCCGGTCTTTATCGACAAACCGATGGTCGGCAACCTCGCCGACTGCCGCAAAGTCGAACAGCTGGTCAAAAACGGCGCGGTGATTTTGGGCAGCTCGTCAGTGCGTTATGCCGAGGAGATTCAGGCGTTTTTGAGCATCCCCGAATCCGAGCGCGGCAAGATCGTCACGGTGTTCGGCACCTCCGGTATGGACGAGTTCAACTACGCCATCCATGTCGTCGAAGCCATCGGTGGAATCATGGGTACCGGAGCGGTCTCGACCCGGTATGCGGGGCGCGCAGACGTCGACGGACAGGCCTGCGAGACCTTTGTGATCAAATTCGCAAACGGCGCGACGGGCGTATATAATGCCTATTTGGGCGTTTGGCAGCCCTTTGATATGGTGGTCATGACCACCAAATCGACCTACCATTTTCGCATTGAAGCGGGCAAGGTTTACGGCCAGCTGCTCGACCGTATCTGTGACTATATGGAGACCGGGAAAAACCGGTTGGCTCCGGTTACGACGATCACCGAATCGATCCGCGTGATGTTAGCCGGACGCATTTCCCGCGCACAGGACGGAAAAGAGATCAAAATCGCCGACATCCCCGAAAACGATCCGGGTTTTGACGGCACCGAATTTGCACGCGGATATGCCAAAGCCGCAAGCAAGATTTATTTATAAGTTATGATTCAGATTAAGCGCGCCGACTGCAATTTCGAACGGGAGCCGTTGGTTGCGCCGTTCGGATTCAAGGGCGGTTATGTCAACGAAATTTGGCAGGCGGCGGCACGGCTCGAAAGCGAATCGGGGCAGAGCGGTGTCGGGCTTGCGATTCAGAGCATCCTGTGGTCGGACGCGGCGGTGTTTGCCGCCAATCTGCCGACCGCGGGCAACGCGCTGATGTACCTGATGACCGCGTTTGCGTTGCAAAAAGCCAAAAAGATCTCGTTCGAGACCCCGACGGATCTGCTCGAAAAGCTCTATCCGCTGACACTCGAATACGGCAAAAAAGTCACGGGCAACCCGAATCTTCGCCCGACTTTTGCGCTGAATGCGCTGGTCGCGGTGGACAACGCCGCGTGGCTTCTGTATGCCCGCGAAAAGGGGATTACGAATTTCGACGACCTGGTCCCGGACGACGTCAAACCCGCGCTCACGACAAGGCACGAAAAGCTCTCCGCAATCCCGCTGATCACCTACGGCATCTCGATGTCCGATGTGGTTAAGACGCTCGACGAGGGGTGCTTCTTCCTCAAGGTCAAGATCGGCTCCGACCCCGAGAAGAACGGAGACCTCAACAAGATGGTCGAGTGGGATAAAAAGCGGCTTTCGGACATTCACGAGGCGGCCAAAAACCGCACGACGCCCTACACCGCTGACGGTAAAATCCCGTATTACCTTGACGCCAACGGGCGGTATGATAACAAAGACCGCTTGCTCCGGCTGCTCGACCACGCCGATAAAATCGGCGCTCTGGAGCGGATTATGCTGCTTGAAGAGCCGTTCCCCGAGGACTATTTGGCCGATGTGAGTGATATTCCGGTGCGGCTTGCGGCGGACGAGAGCGCACATTCCGATGTGGATGCAAAAGAGCGCATTGATCTCGGGTACAAGGCCATCGCTTTGAAACCGATCGCCAAGACCCTGAGCATGAGTTTTAAGATTTTAAAGATCACCTATGAGCGCAAGATTCCGTGTTTCTGCGCCGATTTGACTGTCAGCCCCGTGATGATCGATTGGAACAAAAATATCGCGTCGCGTTTGGTTCCGCTGCCCGGTATGAACATCGGCGTGCTCGAGACCAACGGACATCAAAATTACACCCGCTGGGAGACGTTGAAGTCCTTCCATCCGTGCGCAGGCGCACCGTGGACGGAGGTCAAAGGCGGCACGTTCACACTCAATAAGGACTTTTACGACCGCAGCGGCGGCATTTTCCTGAGAAGCGAGCACTACGAGAATTTAGTGAAATAAAGAGGTGAATTCGCATGGCCAATTACGTGAAAATCAGCGCGATCGGCCCAGCAAGGCGGGAAGTGGACCGGAACATGGAAATAAACCGGTGCGTCCAAGACATGATGGATTACTGGGACGGGCTGCTTTCGGATGTTTTAGTTGAAAAGCCCGATCTGATCGTGCTGCCCGAGGCCTGCGACCAGCCCTGCAACCTGACGCCTGAGCGTCGCATGGCCTATTTCGAGGCAAGAGGCGACCGTTTCCGCGACCGCTTTATGAAAATCGCACGCGAAAACCGGTGCAATATCGCCTATTGCGCTTATCGCACCCTGCCCGACAGCACGATGCGCAACTCCCTCCAGTTTATCAACCGCAACGGCGGCATCGACGGCATCTATGATAAAAATTATCTGGTGATCGGGGAGCATACCGAGGAAAAGATCGCATACGGGCGTGAAATTGCGGTGGTGAACACCGATTTCGGTACGGTCGGTGGGATCATCTGCTTTGACTTGAACTATGACGAACTGCGTTTGCGGTATCAAAAAAACCCGCCCGAATTGATGGTATTTTCATCGATGTACCACGGCGGAATGATGCAGAACGTCTGGGCATATTCCTGCCGGTCGTATCTGGTCAGCGCCATCGCGGGGCCGCCCTGTCAGATCATCTCGCCGCAGGGCGTTGCGATTGCCGCCTCGACCAATTACACCAACCACGTCACCGCAACGATCAATTTGGATTACGCGCTTGCGCATATGGATGATAACCTTGGCAAACTGCACGCGCTCAAGCAGAAGTACGGCCCCAAGGTCACAATCTTTGACCCGGGGTATCTCGGGAGCGTGCTGATCACCAGCGAGACCGACGAGCGCTCCGCTGCCGACATGGTAGCGGAGTTCGAAATCGAACTGCTCGATGACTATTTCGCCCGTTCGACCAAAGCAAGAGAGGAATCGTTACGGAAGAAAAAGTAAAACGGTCTTTATAAAAATTGGAGCCGGTTTCCTTTCGAAAACCGGCTCTCATATTGTAATATAGGGCGGAATGAGGGCATCCCGCCCTACTTATCGCTTATATAATGATCTTTATTTTACGGCTGCATGGCGCCGAACAGGACCAGCCAGGCCAAAACGGACTTTGCTGCCAAGCTGAGAACGATGTAGATGCGCTCGCCGTGCAGATAATCCACCCACTTGCCGACGCGTTTATACTGTAAAATCATATTGATCGGGAAGGTGTTGAACGCCACGAAATAAGTGCCGACAATCGCCCAGACAAACCACGGAACCATGTCGTAATTGCCGGTTCCGGTCATGTACAGAATGATCACAACCCACGGCGCGATACCGGCGATCGAGCCCCAGACAAACGGACCCCAGTTGACCTTTTTCTTCTCCGCACCGGCGTTCAGCTGCTCCATCACGAGGCCGAACAGATTCATGGTAGCGTTGACAACGAAAATCAGAATCAAAGTGGCGATGTCGTAGATGCCGAACAGGGTGCTGATGAGCACGATCATAATCGACGAGCTCAGGGCGTATTCGAACCAGCGGAATTTGTTGATGCCTTTTTGCAGATCGCTGACATAAGTCTTGCCATTCAGGACGATGAGGGCGTGGGCGGCCGCCGAGATCAGCAAAAACACGGCGACCAGAATACCGAAGGGCAATTTGAAAAGCTCCCTGCTCGCCGATTCGAGCGACTGCGTGGCGGGGTTATAGGTGAGGTAATTCTGTGTAATTACCGGTTGAAACTCGGCGATTTTTTGAATCACATTCGTGGCGAGAAACAGCATAGCGATACCCTGAACCAGATGAAACGCACCCATAATCAGGTTGAAGCGTTTGAGTTTTGTAAACGTGTTTTCCATTTAGACGGCCTCCTTTAACGGTTTTATGGCTTGATTTTAATAGGAAAAACACATTTTATCCGTGATTTTATCACAATATGGAAAGGATTTTAGCAAAAATAAAAGCGCCTAACGACGCTTTTTTATTGATTTTTCTTTTCGAGCACCCTCCATAAAGGGAAATTTATTGAATCTGTTTTTCAAGAGCAGTAATACGCTTAAGCCAAGAAGCTGCCGAGGCGTCAGAGGGCATTCTCCAGTCGCCGCGCGGGGACAGGGAGACGCTGCCCACTTTGACCCCGTCGGGCAGGCAGCTTCGTTTATACTGCTGCGCAAAGAACCGCGTGTAGAAAACCCGCAGCCACTTTAAAATGGTCTTGTTGTCAAACTCGCCCCTGAACGCTAATGCGGCCAGATAAAAAATCTTTTCGGGTTCGAAACCGAAGCGCATGACATAGTAAAGGAAGAAATCATGCAGCGCATAAGGGCCGACGATGTCCTCGGTCTGCTGTGCGATTTTGCCGTCTGCATTGGGCGGGAGCAGTTCTGGGCTGATCGGCGTGTCAAGAATGTCACGGAGCACTTCGGTGCTTTTTTCAAAGATGTTATATTGGATAATGCCATCGATCATCCATCGAATCAGCGTCTTCGGAATACTGCCGTTGACATTGTACATGCTCATATGGTCGGCATTGTAGGTACACCAGCCGAGTGCGAGCTCGCTGAGGTCACCGGTTCCGACGACAAGCCCTCCGACTTCGCCGGCGTAATCCATCAACACCTGGGTGCGCTCGCGGGCCTGCGTGTTTTCAAAGGTGAGGTCGTGCTTGTTGATATCGTGGCCGATACTTTGATAGTGCAGCTCGCAGGCCTGCTTGATGTCGATCTCTTTGCTTGTGACGCCGAGGGTCTTCATCAGTTCAAGCGAGTTTTGATAGGTGCGGTCCGAAGTGCCGAAACAGGGCATGGTAATGCCGATTACATCCGTCAGCGGGCGTTTTAATTCCCGCATGACCTCGGCGCTGACCAGCAGGGCAAGCGTGGAATCGAGCCCGCCGGAGACGCCGACGACGGCCTTGCCCTTGGTATGCTCAAGGCGCTTTTTCAGCCCCGCGACCTGCATTCGGAAGATGTTCAGACAGCGTTCGAGGCGATCTTTTTGGGTGGGTGGGACAAACGGCAGTTTGCGCAGGGGATATAAGGTGCCGTCGCCGTGGAAGTCACTTTTTGAATCTGTAATATCAATAGTGCGAACAGGTTCGCTGACCCCGTAGAGGTCGACGCTGTCTTTGAAGCTCTTGTTTTTCATGCGGTCTGCGCGGATTCTGCCGAGGTCGATGTCCGAAACAAGTAAATAATCGGTGTCGATCAGCTGCTCATTTTCGCGGAGCAGCGCGCCGTTTTCCGCGATCAGCGAATGACCCGAATAGATCAGATCGGTGGTTGACTCGGTGCCTCCCGCGGAACAGTAGACATAACCGCAGAGGGTGCGGCCCGACTGCTGCTTGACGAGATCACGGCGGTATTCTCTCTTGGCGATGATCTCGTTGCTGCAGGAGATATTCACAATCAATTCCGCGCCTCCGAGCGCTAAAAACGTGCTCGGCGGGATCGGCACCCAGAGGTCTTCGCAGATCTCGACGCCTATACGGAGGCGGTTATTCAAATTGAAAACGAGGCCTCTTCCGATGGGGATGTCGTAGATCTCGGAGATACCAAATAGCGAAGAGGACAAAACTTTTTCTTTGAGGTCGCAGGAAGTCGAAAACCATCTGCGCTCGTAAAATTCGCTGTAGTTGGGCATAAAGGTCTTCGGCACAATCCCTTCGATCCTGCCATGATTGATCACAATCGCGCAGTTATAGAGCTGATTTTGAACGGTGACCGGCATTCCGACCACGGTAATAAAATCCCAAGAACGCGACGCCTCGAGAAGTTTAATAAGCGCTTTATTCGCTTCGTCGAGCAGCGTTTTTTGAAAGAACAGATCAGCGCAGGTATACCCGGAGATGCAGAGTTCCGGGAACACCAACAGATCGGCTTTTGCCTCCTGGGCCTGTTTGGCTTTATTTAAAATTTGAGACAGGTTATATTCGACATCGCCCACGCCGACATTCGGGACGGCGCTCGCGGCTCGGATAAAATCAAACATAGCACGACCATCCTTTGCAGAAAGATTCGTTTGAGATGGTATAGTGAAGCCACTAAAAAATCAAATACGAGAATAAGCGGTAAGTGGCTTCACATTGGGTAAAACCACTTTAATTTTGCCTTGAATTAAAAGTGGTTTTACTATAATTCGGCTGGCGGAAGAGAGTTTTTATCCCGCCTGATTCATTATACCATATTATTGCATAAATTACACCTAGGCAAATCTACTGCATTATGTAGGTGCTGTCCATTCTTTTTCAGGGCCGGGCGTACATCCTTTTAACGGCGTCTCGGATCTCCTGATAACTTGTGCAGCGACAGAGGTTGGACTGAAGCCAGTCTTCAATGACGATTTCATCGGGCAATATCGGTTTTTGCGTTTTGAGCGCATAGCAGACCATTAAAAAGCCCGAGGTGCAGTAGCCACACTGGAAAGCATCGGCGTCAATAAAGGCCTTTTGAATCGCGGCAGTGCCGCCGAGACCTTCGACCGTCAAAATCTCGTGCCCCTCCGCTTCGACCGCGAGCAGCAGGCATGATTTATTCGGCCAGCCGTCGACCATCACAGTGCAGGCCCCGCAATCGCCGTTCAGGCAGCCCGGTTTTGCAGCGGTCAATCCAAGCTGTTCCCGCAGTACGTCGAGCAGGATGTCCGACGGGCGCACCATAACTTCGTGCGTTTCTCCGTTGATGTTTAAAGATACCACAACCTTGCCCTCATATCGAACCATTTTCCCATTCCTCCAACAATGTTTTCAAAGAGTTTTTAAAAACAAAAAGACGGTATTCGCCTGAACCCTCCGGATCGCTGTACGGAGGTTCCGGTAATAATCCGGCGGCCTCTTCCGCGCGAACGGCGCAGGGCTTTCTGTGGTCATTCAGGACGGTCTCAATCTCTGTGCTTCGAAACGGATGAGAGCAGACCCCCGAAAACGCGGTACGGAGTTTGCTGCCCTTCCAAAGCGCGGCGACGGTGACGAGCGGATAATCGATTTTCTCATTCGCGGATTTTTTTTGATGGGCATGACGTGCGATCAGTGCCCAGAGCGGAATTTGAACCCGCATGACAAATTCGTCCGGACAGCGCTCCAGGCGTCCGTGAAACACATTGCGAAACGGTGCGACGCGTTTTCCCTTCGGACCGAAAAAGATGATTTGGGCTTCGGAGAGCATCAGGGGCAGCGAGGTCTCCCGATAGATGATCGTGCCGCAAAGATTTCCGCCGAGCGTGATCCGGCACTGGTTGGTATGGTCGGCGATTCTGCCGCCGGCCAAACGCATCAGCGGAAACAAATTGGATTCGCTGATTTGACTCAGCGTACAGGCCGAGCCGATATACAGATATTCGTCGTCTTTAGATAACACACGGCACTCGGGGATATTTTTGATGTCGATCACGGCGTCCGGGCGAATCGCTCCTGCCCGGCTCATTGAAATGATCTCGCTGCCGCCTCCGTAATAAAGCGGGATTTTTCCTTCCGCCGCAAGAGACGAATAGATGTCCGCGGCTTCCTTGAGGGTATCGGGACGGCAATATATAAAATTAAACGGAATCATGGGTTTAATCTCCTTCCGGCGTTCGCCAAACGTTCTCGGGTGTGAGCGGAAGGGTGACCAATTGCCGCCCGAACGCGGCGGATAGAGCGTTTCCGAGAGCTGCGGGAATTCCGAGAATCCCATGCTCGGCGAAACTGCGCACGCCGTAGGGCGAATAGCTCTCCGGCGTCTCGACAAATCCGACGCGGTAATCGGGCTCTTGCCCGATATGCAGCAGTTTATAAGTCCGCAGGTTCGGCAGTTTCGGGACACCGTTTTGGTCATAGAAGAAAACCTCACGGCTCGATAAACTGATACCCATCGACATCCCCCCTGCGATCACAGCGCGCATCGATTCGGGGTTGATGACCTTACCGACATCAATCACGGTCGAGGCGTTGATGATCCGATAAGTCAATGTGGAAAGATCCGCTTCAACTTCGACAACCTGCGCGCCGACCGTCCATTCGGGCCCGGTTTTGCCTTTCCCGGTCAGCGGGTCAAGCGTACAAAGCCCTTTTAGTATATAGCCGCCCCGACCGATGGCCGGCTCCCCGAGGGACTGCCCGGAATCGGATTTATAACCCTGCACGATATCCTTAAAAGCGATGAATTGTTCGGGATTCTTTTTGGAGAAGACGCGGCCGTTCTCAACCTCGATTTCCTCCGGCGGACAATTCAAAACACTCGAGCCGTTACTGCGCAGTTGATTGACCAAGTCGTCGGCGGCGCGCATCACGGCATGTCCGGCCATGAATTCGGTCAAACTCGCGACCGATTTCCAGTGCTCGGGGGCGGCACGGGTATCGACGGAGTAGACGATATGCACCTGATCCGGACTCATCTTCAGTTTTTCCGCCAGCATCTGTGCCAGATGGGTCTGGCTGTTGGAACCCATCTCGACGACGCCGGTGTGCAGATTGAGCGAGCCGTCGGGATTAAAAGTGATCAGCGCCCCCGAAATCGCATCGGTCGGCGGATTCTCGGTTTTCCAAAAACAAGAGATTCCCTTTGCGCGTACAGTGTTTTCTTTGATGGTCACCGGTCTGCCGCCGTTCCAATTCGACAACGAGCGGATGTCATAGAGGCATTTGGTCAGATTGCCGGTGAGATCGTTTGTGCATAAAACCTGCGAAGGAGTCAGGCAGTCGGGGCCGATGGCGTTTCTTAAACGGAATTCAAACGGATCGAGTGCGTATTTTTTTGCTAAAAGATCGAGTGTCCGCTCAATACAAAAAGTATAGGACTCATGTGAAAAACCACGGAAAGAGGTCACATAGGTGTGGTTGGTATAGACGCACAGTGAATCACACCAAAGGTTGTCGACTCGATAAGGGCCTGTGCAGTCCATTGCGATGGCTTTTGCCATATAGGGGGAGGTGTCGGTATAGGCACCGCAGTCGAGCCGGTAAGTCAGCTCTGCGGCTTGAATCAGTCCATCCTTATCTGCTCCGATTTTGATATCCGCTTCAAGTCCCATACGGCAGGGAGCAGAAGCCATATCCTGCTCTCTCGGAATCGAGAGACGCACCGGCTTTCCTCCGACGCTGCGTGAAGCAAGGAAAGCTAAAATTTCGAGCATGACCGGTGCTTTACCGCCGAATCCGCCGCCGATGAACGGCACATGGACCCGGATTTTTCCGGATTCGATTAAAAAGGTTTCGGATAGTTGCTTGCGGACGCTGTATGGCGCCTGTGAGGAAGTGGTAATCAAAACCTCGCCGTCTGCGGAGATCTCGGCACGTGCTGTGCGTACCTCCATCGCGAGATGGCCGGAGGGCGGCAGATAAAAACGCTGTTCGACAACGGATGTACAACCTTTGAACGCCTCTTCAACGTTTCCTTTGCGCATGCGGTAGCGGCTTGCGATATTGGTTCCGGGTTCGGGGTAGATATCGGTCAGCGTTTTCCTGTAACTGTCGTTATCATGAAGCAGCGGTGCACCCTGAGCAAGTGCCTGCGTCGGTGTCAGCACAATCGGAAGCGGCTGATAATTCACTTGAATCAGACGCACGGCCTGTTCTGCGGCGGGCTTGTCCTGCGCGATGACCATCGCGATCGGCTCACCCGCATACCGAACGACACCGCGCGCGAGAGCGGGGCGGTCTTCGGTCAACGGTCCGAACAGCAGCGGACAATCTTTTCCGATCAAAATCGTTTTGACTCCATTCACCTCAAGCGCCGCAGAAAGATCGATATGGTCGATTTTGGCGTGTGCGCAAGTGCTCATGAAGAGTCGTGCTTCGAGCAAGCCGGTTGTCGGCAGATCGTCGGTATATTTCGCCTTTCCCGTAACTTTATCCCAAGCATCCTTTCGCCGAATGCTCTCTCCGACAGCCATATTCAATCGCAGTCCCCCCTTTAAAAATTCATAAAAAGAAAACAAGGGCTGTGGATAATTTGCCCTTGTTTACATTAAATATCCAAATTTTTAATCGTTACGTTTTGCGCCTGATGAGGTTTACGATCAGAAGTAAAATAACCGCGCCGCCTGTCGCCACCAACAAGCTCCAAACATTGAAGCCCGTGATGCCTTTTCCGCCGACCAGGTTCATGACAAGACCGCCGATAAAACCGCCGATGATACCGACGATGATATTTGCCCAAGCACCCATTTTTCGGTTGTTTTTCGTGATCATACTCGCAATCCAACCTGCCAGCGCACCGATGATAATCCATCCGATAATGCCCACTTCTTCGCCTCCTTTCATGCCTTTTACAGGCAAAACCCTGTAAGAAACATTATATTATAGGCCATTTTCAATAAAATAACCGAAAAAGGTCTATTTCATGAAAAACAATAAAATTCTATTTTAATATCATTTGTAAAACGACGTTTGTGCAAAGAAGCAGCGCCGTAATACCGGCGTGCAAAATCACGGAAGTCCGATATTGCTTTTTTTCATTTATTTTTTCAATCCGGTTTTCCAGAAACTCAACCGGTTTTAATAGATAGGGTTTGAATTGATATCCAATAAAAATAATCGCGCTTGTGATTAGATTTTGGGCGACAAAGAACAGGATGAACTTATCGACGCTGCTGATGACCGAGACGTCCCGGATCCAGGCGGGTACGAGAAACAGCAGATACAGAATATAAAGCACACGCCAGCCGGTGTTTGTTGCAAGCGCCGCTATCGCTTTGACAAACGGGTTTTTGCGTTTTGCAAGGCGATTGACCGCAAATACCACCGCCGCCATCGCGAGCGCCTCGAATACAATCGAAACCGCCGGATTGATCACTTTATCAATTCTGCCCGGCAAAAACAAATTTAACAGTTTGATCGCCGCGCAGAGTAACCCTATAAAACAGATCGACGAAATTTTACCGGTTTTTCGGTAAACATTCGACATAAAAAAGCAGGCAGCGGGATACCAGATCAGCCAGCTGTAGTCGAATGAGACGGCGTGCAGCAAATAATCGGCCGTCGCTTCAAAGATACCCCATAAAGCGCCCCAAGATAAAATGGTTAAAAAAATGCCGTATTGTTCGGATTTGTTGTTTTTTTTCATTTGCTCAGCTCCCGTCTCGCATTCGCTGCAAGCATATGAATATAAGAACAGATTCATACCGAGCGAGACTCCGGATAAATTTTTCAAATCGTTACAGATTGCAATTTTCAATAAAATTCGATATAATTTCAGTCGGTTCTTTTTATTAAAGTAAGGAAAAGAGGATATAATGATTCAAAAAGACCGCCTGCTTACCCTGTTCGGGCAGCTTGTCTCAATCGACAGTCCCTCGTTTTATGAACGGGATGCGGCAGATTTTGTCAAGGCCAAACTGAGCGAGCTCAACATTGCGGTTCAGGAGGATAACGCCGGGGTAAAGTCAAACGGGAACTGCGGAAATTTGTATGCCTGCATCGAAGGGACGTTAAAACTCCCGCCGTTATTATTTTGCGCTCATCTCGACACAGTCGAGCCTTCGCACGGAAAAAAGGCAGTGAGCGGTAAAAACGGTATCATTACTTCGGACGGGACTACCATTCTCGGCGCCGACGATTTTGCCGGAGTCGCCGCAATTTGCGAAGCGCTTTTTGCGCTCAAAGAAGCCGGGATACCGCATCGCCCGCTCGAGCTGCTGTTCACGGTTTCGGAGGAAAAATACAGCGTCGGCGTAAAATTGTTCGACTTTTCAAAAATCAAGAGTCGGGAGGCCTATGTTTTCGACCTCTCGGGTCCGGTCGGCGATGCGGCTTACGAAGCTCCGACGATCTTGTCGTTCAAAGCGAAATTTATCGGGCGTGCCGCTCACGCGGGATTTGTACCCCAAGAGGGCATTCATGCGATTAAAGCGGCGGCAGAGGCGATTTCAAAGATTCGATGCGGCAAGTACGACGGAATGACCGTGAATATCGGAACAATTTCCGGTGGAACGGCAACGAATATCATACCCGACAGCTGCGTGATCACGGGAGAAATTCGAAGCAATTCGGACGAAAATGCTCATCAAAAATTGGATGAAATCTCAAAGACAATCCGGGATGCTGTTGTGATGGCCGGCGCGGCGGTCGAATTGGAAAGTACCGTACATATCACTGCTTTTAAAACTGAGCTTTCGCATTCCGCTGTCAAAAGGTTCGAAAACGCCTGCAGACAGTTGCATCTCCAATCGAATTTATGCTCTACTTTTGGCGGAAGCGACCTCAACACGCTCACTTTACACGGAATAAACGGCATCGTGCTTGCAACCGCGATGAACAACTGCCATTCCTGTGCCGAATACACCAGCGAGCGGGAACTCTTGCGGATTACAGAACTCGCTTTCTCCTTAATGACGGCAAAGGATTGAGTACGGTGACAATAACTTTTCACAATTTTTTTAGGAGAATTTACAATGAAACAGACGAAACGAATCCTTGCACTCCTGCTGGCTTTATCAATGATTGTCTTTGCCGGATGCGGTTCGAAAACCATCGGAACCAGTTCGAAACCCTTCGCGAACAGTGACGGCATTAAAGAAAACGGATTTTGGGAAGGAATAAAAGCGCGCAAATATGTAAAATTGTGCGATTATTCGTCGATTACCATCCCGAGTGAAACCCGTGCGATTACCGGTAAGGCCGTTCAGTCAGAGATCGACGATATCCTCTCGGATTATGCCGTCGAAAATAAAGCGACAGACCGCGCTGTCGCGGACGGCGATTCCGTCAATATCGACTATGTCGGGAGCGTGGACGGCGTTGAATTTGACGGCGGAAGCACGAAAGGCACCGGAACGGACGTCGTCATCGGGAAGACAAATTACATCGACGATTTCCTGCAGCAGCTCATTGGGCACAAACCCGGTGAATCGTTTGACGTAAATGTGACATTTCCCGAAGATTACGGGGTTGAAAACCTCAACGGAAAAGACGCGGTTTTTGCCGTTACAATCAACTATATCACAGAGAGCTCCGTCCCGGAACTGACCGATGCGTTTGTCTCGGAACAATTGTCAGTTTCGCACGGATGGAAGACCGTGGCGGAAATGAAGGCGGATATATTAAACGATCTTCAGGAGGCTGCAATCACAAAATATATTCAGGATTACATTATCGGGAATTCCACAATAAAATCGCTTCCAAAGGCGATTTTAGAATATCAACAAAATTCAATGATGCTCTATTATCAAAATTATGCCAATCAATACGGGATGGAATTTGATGAGTTTCTGAAAACCTATGCGGGATATGCCACGAAAGAAGAATTACTTGAGAAAAATCTGGAAGACAATACGAAAAGCGCAAACTACAGCCTGGTGATGCAGGCCATTGCGGAAGATGCCGGCATCTCGGTAACCGCGGACGATGTCGCTCCTTATTTCCTTAAATATTTTAATACGGACGACTATTCCGAATATGAGACAAATTTCGGAATGCCTTATTTGATGCAGGTGGTATTGTATCAGAAAGTATTGGATTTTCTCAAGAGCAACGCGGTTTCGGCATAACAAATAATTTTTCTTTTAGTCACAATTGAGCCATAATTCATACCGATAATATAGTAAAGCCACTTGAAATCCGACAAGTGAATCAGCGTTAAGTGGTTTTCACGCTCTATGAATTTCTTTCGTAACGAATGAACTTGGCGAAAGCAGGTGAATTGATGGTTTATCATATCCTGATTGTTGAAGATCAGCCCGAAATCAGCGGCATGGTCGCAAAATACCTTGAAATCGAGGGATATCGCGTACTTATCGCAAATGACGGATTTAAGGCGCTTGAACTCTTTAATAAGAATGAAATTCATCTTGCGCTGTTGGACATTATGATGCCCGGCATCGACGGTTTCGACGTACTTAATGAAATTCGTAAAATATCCGATATACCTGTGATCATGCTGACAGCCAGAACCGAGGAGATCGACCGGCTGAAGGGTTTTGACACGGGCGCGGACGACTATGTCGTCAAACCTTTCAGCGTCAAAGAGATCGTGAAACGAGTCAATGCGCTGATGAAGCGCACCTACCATAACACCGATGAAATCGTATTCAGATGCGATTCGCTGAGATTACACATAAAAAGCATGAAACTTTATCAGGGTGAGAAAGAGATTCCGATCACGGCGGCGGAATTTGAACTGCTTCGAGTGCTTTTTAAGAACAAAGGACAGGTGCTAACTCGCGAACAGCTGATTAACGCGGCGTTCGGATTCGAATATGAGGGTTATGACCGGAATATCGACAGTGCGATCAAGCGGCTCAGGCAGAAAATCGAGGACGATCCCGCGAACCCGAAAATTTTGCGTACCAAGTACGGCGCGGGTTATGTGTTGGGAGGTGCGTAAGGTGACCATCAGACGGCAGTGGCTATGGGTTCTGACCATCACGGCGGTTTTGGCCATATGCATCAATTCCTGGATTTCATCTTCGCTGATCAATAAATATTTCTTGTCCTACAACACCGCGAATTACAACAATCACATTAGCCAAATCGAACAACTCGCGGCAAGCGCTTTAAAAGACGGAGGCATTACAAATCAACAGCTCTCCGTGCAGCTTGAATCGCATTTGGACGACCCGATTGTCAGCATAAAACTCTATAATGCAGCCGGAATGCTTGTTGCGGAAGCTGCGAACATGCCGGGCAACGGGTATGGGATGGGAAACGGAATGGGCAACGGAATGCACTGGAATTCCGAAGAGGTTGACACCTACCGGATCATGGACGGCGGCACGGTTTTAGGCGTCCTCAACGTCACAAGATACAGTTCACTGAGAAATTCACAGGTCGCAGTACAATTTCAAGCCGCTCTGCTTCAAAACAGCGCTCTCTCTTTCGCAATTGTTCTGGCAGTGCTGATTATTATCGGAATTTTTGTCAGCCGGAGATTGAGCCGGGATTTGACAAACACGGCCTCCCAGGCACTCAGCATCGACATGGACGGAGACACGAGTTTTAAGCCGTCAAGAGTCCGGGAAATCAGAGTGATTCAGTCGAGCCTGGATACGCTCCGCGACCGGTTGAAAATCAAACAGATCAGCAGAAAAATGACTGTGGACGAGCTTGTCCATCAGACCAGAACACCGCTCACGATTTTACAGACCCATCTGGAGGGGCTTGAGGACGGCATTACGACGATGTCGGAAGACGAGATCAAAGTGTTTCGGTCACAGATTGACAACATTACATCTATCATATCAAATATGAGCATTCTGATCGACGCCGACAGACCTGTGCAGGAACTTCACCCCGAAGAAATCGATCTGCATGTGCTGCTCAGCCAAGTTATAAGCGGTTTAAAAGTGCAGTTCGATAAAAAGAAGATTGAGCTTCAAATGCCGAATACTCAGAAAGTTATCTTGAAAACCGATCCGTATAAACTGAGCCAATGTATTTATAATCTGATCACGAACGCCTATAAATTCATGGCTTCCGGCGGGATAGTTGAACTGTCTTATGAGACGGCTGACGCAAAGGTCTTGATACATGTGAAAGACACCGGTGTAGGAATTGCCGAAGAAGATTTGCCGCACCTGTTTGACGCCTATTTCAGAGGACATAACACTTCCGGGCGCAAAGGGGACGGACTAGGGCTATATATCGTGAAAGAGAATCTGGAGCAAATGGGCGGTTCGATCGGCGTCCGGTCAAAGCCGGGAGAAGGCAGCGAATTCACGATCACCCTTCCATTATAATTAATAACATACTTTAAACACCTCCGTCTATATGAGAACGGAGGTGTTTTTATTACCGTAAAAGATTTTTAAAATTATTTTTATGAGCATATTTCTGCCACAGTCGAATTTTATGATAGAGCCATAACCACCGAAGACGGTGGGAATTCAAGGAGGTAAACATATACCATGTTCAATTCTAAGATGAAAAAGATTCTTGCAGCCGGCGCTGCGGTTCTCGCATTATCGGCATTGTCCATTACCGCTTTTGCGGCATCCGCTTATAAAAGCCCCGCGGAAGCCGTTGCCGCGCTGACCGGAAAAACGGTTGAAAGCGTCGTCGACCAGCGGCAGGAGACCGGAGACACCTACTGCACGATCGCAAGCGAAGGAGGCGTTTTGGATGAATACAAAGCATCTGTGCTTCAAATGAAAAAAGATACTTTGAATGCGCGGGTCGCCGCAGGCACATTGACGCAAGAGAGAGCTGATGAGATTATAGCGGCCATTGAAAAAAATATGGCCGACTGTGATGGAACCTGTGACGGTAACGGCGGCGCAATGATGGGCCGGGGCTTCGGCGCTGGCAACGGCAACTGCGCAGGCAATGAGAGCGGGACCTGCACGGGTAACGGTACCGGGAACGGAACCTGCACGGGCAACGGCAACACTGACGGAACTTGCACAGGCAACGGTTTCGGCGGCGGGCGCGGCGGTCAGTGCGGAATGCGCGGGCAGAACGGTTCCTGCCTGACAGCAAACAATAACGGCTGATACTGTTCAACGAAACCCTTGAAATAACAAGCAAGCGGGCGTCGGAAGACGCCCGCTTGCTTTTTCGATGATTCAGATTTGCTTTTTGTCGAACATGAGGATTGAAAGAAAGATAAAAGACACTGTGAGGCCACCGGCGACGATCATTGCAGGATAAAAATCTGTCGGTAAAACCTGCCCGGAGATTAAACCCGTGTTCAGATTGGCGCAGCTGATGGGGTTATACTTATTCCAGGTCGGTATGATACTCATGAGCAAGGTAACTGCGATAAGGCAGAAGGTAAACAGCAATCCGCCGTAGTTTCCCTTGAATAAAATACCGCCCAAAATCAATTCCGTGATCAACAGCACGCCGTATACCCAGAGACCTGCCGCCGAAAGAAACAGGTTCTTAACATTATCCATGCTCCAGAAATACGCTGTATAACCATAAGTGATACCAAAGCAAAGAGCATAACATGCTGTCCAAATCAACGTTGCGGAGGTGAATTTGGACAGGATCACAACGGGCCTCGAAAGCCCTTTTGTCAGCATATTGACCAGGGTGCCTTTGCTGAATTCACCGGACATGATGCCGCCGAACACGAGCACGACGACGATCAGCCCCATTTGGGAGACGTTTTTGAAAAATTGTCCCCAGGAGTCCAGCGCCGAGGGCGTCGGAAGCGTGATGCTCATGCCCTCAGGCATCACCGAGCTCATGATATCCGGCAGAATTTTAGCTGTGACGGGGCTCATGATTCCGAACAGCAGAAACACAATCAGCAGAATTAACAGCTTATGCGTCCGTGAACTTTCCATGAGTTCTTTCTTTAAAAATGCTGTATACATTATTAAACCGCCTCCAAAAACAAGGTCTCGATGCTCGGCTCGAGAAGTTCGAATTTAATAGGACGCAGCCCTTTTTGTGAAAGGATGTCGATGGTGTCCTTTTGCGCGCGGGCGGCGTTTGCGGCCCTTAAAATCACCGTTGTGCCGTTTGTCTCGGTTTTGTTCAGATAGTCCGGCGTATCGATCGCCGAGAGGAAAACTTTCAGGTCATCCGGTGAACTGAATTCGATTAAAAGGCCGTCTTCGCGGTGCTGCTTTTTAATATCAGCGATGGTGCCGCAGAGCGCCAATTTACCGTTGTTAAGCAGGGCGATGCGGTCGCAAATGCGCTCCACGTCCGAGAGGATGTGGGTTGAAAACAGCACGGTGGTTTTGCCTGTGACCTGCTCCAAAATATCGAGTAATTCTTTTCGGCCGATGGGATCGAGCGCCGAGGTCGGCTCGTCACAGATGAGCAGTTTCGGCTCGTTGATCAATGCCTGCGCGATGCCGAGACGCTGTTTCATACCTCTCGAAAAGCCGCCGATTCGCTTGTTGGCCTTTTCAAGCCCGACCAAATGGATCAATTCCTCGCAGCGGCTTTTCAGAGTTTTGTGATCCAACCCCGTGATTTCGCCGCAGAGCGTCAAATATTCGATGGGTTTCATGTAGCCGTAGAACTCGGGCACGTCGGGCAGATAGCCGATAAAACGGTTGGTCCTGGTCTGACCGTACCGGACAGACTCGCCGTTGACGCGGATGGTTCCGCTGTCCGTCTTTAGTAACCCCAGAATCATCTTCATCGTCGTGGTTTTGCCCGCGCCGTTTTGGCCGATAAAGCCGAAGATGGATTTTTCGGGCACCTCAAAAGAGATATCATCGATGACCTTATTGTCGCCGAAGCTCTTTGAGACATGTTCAAGCGTTAAGATATTCATGAATCGGATTTTCCTTTCGTATTAAGGTTGAAGTTTTATTTTTCAACCTTCCTCACCTTTACCGAAAACAAAGTAGACAATGGGGCCGATGATCTGGACAAAGCACATGATGATCCAAAAGACCTTGCTGCCGAACCGGTAATGAGGGTGTTTGAGAACATGTACCAGCGCCGCAACTGTCAGCGACAATTCCGCAATGAGGATCGGGATTAAAAACGGGAGATACTCAATCAATTTTTCCATAAGATGACCATCCTTTCATAAATAGCGCTCCCTCGAGATGATTGAGGATATTTTGATAAACGGGGTTTTGCGCCAAAAAAGTAAACGCGGGGTTATTTTTGATGATGTTTATAACATCCTGTCGAATTAACTTGATATCGCGGGGGACGCTTTTGTTGAGCTCGTTTTCCTCCAGCCAATCGTCGAGCAGGTCAAAGTATTGGTCGCCGTGCAATTCCACCGCAAAGCTCGCAGAGGTGCAGACTCGTTCGTAACCGGCTAACATTTCAAGCGTCTTTTCCGCGTTTTGATTTGTTGCATAAGTCAGCGCGGCCACATAGTAAATCGGGGCAAGCAGATCGGGCCGGAGCCGATCGAAATCAAACACCTCGGCGACTTTGAGAAAACGGGCTAACAGAGGGTCAAACCGCCCGTCTTTCATATACAGTGACAGATAGGACGGGGCAAGACTAAGGAGGATGCCGAGATACTGGTAGACGCCTACCTGCATGACTGTCGCGGCTTTTTTGGAATCGCCCTTCATCTGATAAGCGCCCGAGAGAATGACTTCGGTGCTCATCACGGGCTTGGTGGAGCCCTCCAAAAGTTCAAGAACTTCGAGCGGTTTTTGCAGGGTCAGATAACAAATCGCCTGCATCGAGTTGGCTTGTTTTGAGAGCCAGAGGTCGTCTCCGTCGGTCTTGATATGTTCGCATAACCTGATGATCTCATTCAAAATCTCCTGCTGCTTTTCGGGTTCTTTCGCCAGCGGATGGTGGTTCAATAACAGCGCCGCAATCTCAAAGACCAACGGGAAGCAGGCGTAATACTTTTTTACGAGTTCCCTGCACTCTGCGTAAACCTCCTCAAAGGGTTTACTGCTGAAATCATGTGCAAGGCGGTTATAGTTTTTTTTAATATCCTCGGCGGTCATCTGGGGCAGGTAGCCGATCAGCTCGTCGATGCTGATGTTGAAATAGGCGGCAAGGCGCGGCAGAAACGTGATGTCGGGATAACTCTGTCCGGTCTCCCACTTGGAGACCGAGGCCTTTGAGACGCTCATGTATTCGGCGAGCTCATCTTGCGTAATGTTTCTTTCGTGCCGCTTTGCGGCAATCACCGTCGAAATGTTGATCTCTTTCAAGAAAAATCACCTCACGAGAAACATTATCACCCTTTTCACATGGAATATCAAGGGATTTATAATTGATTTCAGTTGATTAAATCAACTAATTGGAAACATTAAAAAATAAGCGTTCCCGCAAGAACACTCCTGGCTTCGCTTATTTCGGTTGAAGGAGGGTAAATCTGTTGGAGCTATTCGCCCGATTTAAATTGAGCGGATATAGCTATATAAATTAAATGGTTTATTTCTTGCATTTTCAAGGGCTTCGCTCAATATATGCACGAATTCTTCAAGTCCGGCCCGGTCCGTTTCAGTGAAGCGCCCGACGGAAGGACTGTCGACATCCAGCACTCCGATGATTTTGCCTTGAACGCGAAGCGGGATAACGATTTCCGAATTGGATGCGCTGTCGCAGGCGATATGACCGGGAAACTCATGCACGTCTTTGTCCAGCATCGTCGTACCTTGCCGTACAGCGGCTCCGCAAACGCCCTTTCCGACCGGAATCTCAATGCACGCAGGTTTTCCCTGAAACGGGCCGAGGATGATTTTTTCGTTTTCAGCAAAATAAAACCCGGCCCAATTGATGTCTTCGAGCGTGTTGAAAATTAACGCCGAGGCATTGGCGAGATTTGCGATATAATGCGGCACCCCTTGGATCAATGCCCGCAGCTGCGCGTTCATTTCATTATAATCGGTCATGTTTATCCTCCGGAAGAGTTCAATTTTTGGGCTCGCTGAAAATAAAATCGAATATAAGGCAAAATCAAAAGCAGACAAATTGAAAAATATGCCGTGAGTCGTATTATAACATATAGTGCGAAAACCGCAACGCAATTTTTCGGGTGCTGACAAACATGCGGATATTGACATATTCTATGGAATATGATAAAATCAAAAACCGCGATAGGGAGAGCGCATACGGTTTTACCGATGCAAATCTTTCAGTCGCTGTAAAATACGGAGAGGTATCGAAGAGGTCATAACGGGGCTGACTCGAAATCAGTTTGGGGGCAACTCCACGTGGGTTCGAATCCCACCCTCTCCGCCAAAAAGCCGGTAACGCAAGTTAACCGGTTTTTTTATTGTTAGCAATTTTTTCCGAATGGCATCTTTTAATGTACTCCTTTTATTGCGCTTTATGTATATTTGTGATATAATATATTTGGGTAAAATGACGAAAAAGAATTCGGATCATTTGCCCGGAGCATTTGATTATGCCAAACGACATATAATTTGGCTCGGAAACCTTTGAAAGGGGTGTTTTTTTATGGGACCCATGATCTGGATATGGGCGGGCATTTTTGTGGTCACGCTTCTCATCGAAGGCGCAACTGTCAGCTTGGTCAGCATTTGGTTCGCTGCCGGCGCTCTGGTCGCCGGTGTCGCAACCTTGTTCGGCGCGCAGCTGTGGCTTCAGCTCGTCTTGTTCATCGTGGTCTCCGGCGCAACTTTAACGGCGACACGGCCTTTAATGCGTAAAATGCGCGGCAAAAAGGAACCGACCAATGCGGACCGCAACATCGGCGCAGAAGCGGTTGTTTTAACACCGATTGAACCGCATACATTGGGCACAGTCAATGTTAACGGGCTTGTCTGGAACGCAGTCGATGTGGACGGCGGAAACATTCCCGCCGGCGAAGTCGTCATCGTCAAACACATCCAAGGCACAAAACTGCTCGTTAAAAAACAATCATAACCCACGAATCATGAGAAGAAAACAGTCATAACAGACAGGAGGATTACTTATGATCTTTGCAGCAATCGGTGTCGGCGGAAGCGTCGCAATCGCAATTATCGCTCTTTTCGTTCTGATCGTTCTGGTATCGAATATCAAAGTCGTGCCGCAGGCACATGCTTATGTCATCGAACGCCTCGGTGCTTATCACACAACTTGGGAAACCGGTCTGCACGCCAAAATCCCGTTCTTTGATAAAATTTCGAAAAAGGTCTCGCTGAAAGAACGCATTGCCGACTTCCCGCCGCAGCCCGTCATCACCAAGGATAACGTCACCATGCAGATCGACACCGTCGTCTACTTCCAGGTGACCGACCCGAAACTGTTCTCCTACGGCGTTGAAAACCCGATGATGGCCATCGAAACGCTGGCGGCGACGACCCTGCGCAACATCATCGGCGAATTGGAACTCGACCAGACTCTGACTTCCCGTGACACCATCAACGCCAAGATCCGTGTGATTTTGGACGTCGCGACCGACCCGTGGGGCATCAAAGTTAACCGCGTCGAGCTCAAGAACATCCTGCCGCCGAAAGAAATTCAAAACGCGATGGAGCGTCAGATGAAAGCTGAGCGCGAACGCCGTGAGGCGATTTTGCGCGCTGAAGGCGAAAAGAACGCCGCCATCCTCGTCGCCGAAGGTCAGAAGCAGTCTGTAATTCTCTCTGCGGAAGCCGATAAGCAATCCAAGATTTTGGCCGCCGAAGCCGAAAAGGAAAAGAAAATCCGCGAAGCCGAAGGTGAAGCCGAAGCGATTCTCAAGGTGCAGTCCGCGCTGGCTGACGGTATCAAGATGCTGAACGAATCCGCTCCTTCTCAGCAGGTCATCGCGCTCAAGAGTTTGGAAGCGCTGACAAAAGTCGGTCAGGGCTCGTCTACAAAGATCATCATTCCGTCCGAGATCCAGTCGCTGGCGGGTCTTGCGACTTCTGTTAAGGAACTCATGAAAGAATAAAAGTTCTTTAGATTACATCCAAACGCCTGTCGAAGAGATTTTCGACAGGCGTTTCTGTATTAAGGAATTATAATGCAGCGCTTGACAATATTGCGAGATAAAGTATAATTTTAGCGAATCGGTTTTTTAATATTTCTTTGTAAAGTAAAATATCTATTATGAAAACGGAAGAAAACGCTTGATGATTGAAAAAGACGAATTAAGGGCATGGGCCATTCAAAAAGCGATGGTGATTCCCGAGCGGAGAAAAAAGGAAGCAGATCTTGCGGCGGCGGAAAAGCTGCTCTTATCAAAAGAATTTAATGAATCTAAGATAGTTTTTTGCTATATCTCCGTCCGCGATGAGGTTTCAACACTTGAAATACTAAAAGCGGCGATTCAGCTCAAAAAGAAACTATGCGTGCCGAGATGTCTGCCCGAATACGCCATGGAAGCTGTGACTATCGAAAATATCAATGATTTGGAAAATGATTTATACGGTATTCCGACCGTGAAAAAGGGCGGGCAAGTCATACCTGTTTCCTTGATTGATTTAGCAGTGCTGCCATGCCTGTGCGCCGATGAAAGAGGTTATAGAATCGGGTACGGAAAGGGATATTACGACCGCTTTTTGGCCGAATATCAGGGATTCTCGGTTGTGCTGTGCCGAAAAGAACTTTTAGTGAATGAGATTCCCGCGGAACCGCACGATCGAAAAGCCGATCTTGTCATCGCGTCATAACTAAATCCAAAGGAGAACATTTATGTTTCAACCTGTTTGTGAAACGCTTCAAAATCCGGAGCGCTACCTCAAAAAGACCGCCGAGCTGACGCCGGAAAAACTGCAAAAAGCCCTTGAACAGGCGCTTGTGCGCATCGACAGAGGCATTGAGTTATTTGGGGGGAAAACCTTTCCGCCGGCGGGCTCAGGCGCAGGATATCTCTATCAGGCGACCGTGAACAAGGGCTGGACCGAGGGCTTTTGGCCGGGGATGCTGTGGCTTGCCTATCAATTGACCAAAGACGATAAATACCGCACTGTCGCCGAGCAGAGCGTTGGCAGCTTTGCCGAGCGCATGGATAACCGGGTCAATGTCGATTTTCACGACATGGGCTTTTTATTCGGACTTTCCTGTGTGATGGCGTATATGCTCACAGGAAATAAAAAAGCCCGGACTTACGCACTCAAATCTGCGGATTGCCTTGCCAACCGCTATCAGGAAAAAGGGCGGTTTATTCAGGCCTGGGGACCGATGGGCGTGCCGGACAATTACCGACTGATCGTCGATTGCTATATGAATCTGCCGATGCTGTTTTGGGCAACCGAACAGACCGGTAATCAGCGTTATGCCGAGATTGCAAAGATTCATGCAGAAACTGCTTTCGAGACGGTTTTCCGTCCGGACGGGACGACTTTTCACACCTTTTTCTTTGATCCCGAAACCGGCGAACGGCTGCGCGGTGTGACCGCACAGGGCTATTCCGACGACTCCTGTTGGGCGCGTGGACAGAGCTGGGGCATCTACGGGCTTCCGCTCTATTTCGATGACAGCGGCGATAAGTCCAAACTGCCGTTATGGTATCAGATTACGAACGTTTTCCTGAATGCCCTTCCGTCCGATCTGGTTTCCTATTGGGATTTGATTTTCGGCGAGGGCAGCACAGAGCCGCGCGATACTTCAGCGGCTGCGATCACTGCCTGCGGGATATTGAGAGCGGAAAAATACCTGGCGGATAAAAACAAATATGACTCCGCTGCCAAAGCCATTGTTTGTTCGCTGATTGATCACTATACGACTGCGCAGGGTGAAAAGTCCACCGCGCTGCTCAGCGACGGCTTGTATAACTGGCCGGCGTCCAAAGCGCCCGAAGGCACGATCTTCGGCGACTATTTTTACATAGAAGCGCTGGCGAAATTGATCAAGCCGGATATCAAGCTATTTTGGTAAGGATGATAAATTAAAATGAAGTTTTTTGAACATGCAAACTATCGGGTGCTGCCGTTTAAGGAATACAAACTCTTTTCGGATTTAAATAAAACTCCCGCCGATATCCCTGCGGCAAAACAAAAAGTATTGATTGAGCGGGCTAAACAGATGGCAGGGAAAACGATTCCGGTTTTGCCGGCATCGTTATACCGGGAATTTACGATCAACGGCAATCGTACGAATTTTCAAGCCCTTTATTTCGAGCGCCGGGAGCGCCTGATCGCACTCACATTCGGAGAACTTTTCGAGAAAAAGAGTGTTTATATCACCGAAATCATCGATTTGATCTGGGCGATTTGCGAGGAGACCAGTTGGGTCATTCCCGCGCACAATGTTGCAAAAGATCAATCATTGCTGTCAAAACCGCTGCCGGATGTGTTTGACGACAATATTGTCGCCATCGACCTATTCAGCGCTGCAACGGGTGCGACGCTGGCGTGGGTGTTTTATTTGATCGGTGACCGGATTGACACAGAAATTCCCGAAATCATCCGCGAACGGGTGGAATATGAGCTCAACCGCCGCATCATCAAGCCGTATCTGACCTACACGATGCGGTGGATCACCGAATTCGTCAACAACTGGACTCCGTGGATTGTCTCGAATGTGCTTTCAGTGACGGCGCTGGCCGTCAGGGATACCGCAGCCCGGGAGGCCGTGGTCAAACGCTCTTTAGAATTCCTCGATATTTTCACCGAGACCTATGACGATGACGGCGGCTGCGACGAAGGCGCGGGGTATTGGGTTGCGGCGGGCGCGGCGTGGCTTGATGCGCTCGAACAGCTTTATGATATGACCGGCGGCGATATCAACATTTTCGGGCACGAATTTACCCGAAGAGTCGGCGAATACATTATGAACGTGAACATCGGCGGGAAAAAGTTTGTGACCTTTGCCGACGCGCATTTTAAGTTGAATTCATTCGACTTCGGGGTTGTATACCGTTACGGAAAGCGGGTAAACAGCGAACGACTGAAAAGCTTTGCCGCGGAGCATCTTGACAACGAGACCGTTATCACCGAGAGCAACCTGAACTTTTTTATGTATCGGTTTGTAAAAAACCTTGTTCAGAAGATCGAACCGCCGACAGGATATATCCCCCCGGAAACTGCTTATTACGATGGCATGCAGCTGGGCGTGATGCGCGGCAAACACCTTTTCACCGCGTTCAAGGGCGGGCACAACAACGAGAGCCACAACCACAACGATGTCGGCAGTTTCATCGTCTATTTCGACGAAGAACCGTGGCTGATTGACGTTGGCGTCGGGACCTACACCCGCGATACCTTCAGCGAAAACCGTTATAAAATTTGGACGATGCAGTCAAGCTGGCACAACCTCCCTGAGATCGACGGGGAAACGCAGCATAACGGCGGCGAATACAAAGCCGACAAGTTCACATTTGACGAGGATAAGAAGACCGCATTTGTCAGTTATCCGGACGCATATGAAAAAGGCGCAGACGTCAAGGTCTGCACCCGCGAGTGGATTTTTGACGGGGATGTTTTAATCGTAAAAGATTATATTGTCTGCGAAAACCCGACCGAGGTGTGCTGGAACTTTATGCTGCGTGATAAACCCGAACTGACCGAAAGCGGTTTTTCCCTGAACGGGCATACTTTAGCCGCCGATATTCCGATAAAAATCATCGTCGAGTCCAAAGAGTTGAACGACGAGAGTTTGAAAAAAGATTGGAATCGGGATTATTTGTATCGAGTGAAAATTATTACGGAGAATAAAAAAGAACACTTGATTGCGTTTGAAATCCAATAATTTCTTTCATTAAAAAAATGATGCAGCTTGGGTGTTTGCCGAAGCTGTGTTATATATATTTTTTTTAAAATGAACAAATGAAGCAATATATCAGGAATATCCTTAACTCTTAACTTTATGGATATTGGTTCTCACAGATAAAGTCCGATCAATCGTTGATAACGTTCCAAAACGGCATCGAGCAGGATATCCCAGGAGACCGGGATGGACTTTTGAGCATTTTTGCCGAGTTCTTTTAACTTCTTCGGATTTTTTAAAGCATCCTCGATCACACGGGCGAGCGCCATCGAATTATCGACCGAAAGCAGGCCGTTTTCTCCTTCGATAATACCTTCGGCAGTACTGCTGCCTCTTGTCATCACTGATGCCGTGCTCATTGCGGCGGCCTCCCGTATGACCATCGGCGCGTTGTCATAGACGGAAGGAAAAACAAACAGCGACGCCGCCTGGTACAAACCGTCTAATTTGGCAGTATCGAGTATATGGCCCGGCAAAACTGTGATATCACTGATTTCGAGTGCGCTGCATTTTTCCTCGATTTCGGCGCGGTGCGGTCCCTGTCCGGCTAAGACAAGGCGAAATTTGACTCCGGCTTTTTTTAAGACCGATGCAGCCTCAAGAATCCGCAGAATATTCTTTTTCCAATTGAGCTGTCCGACGAAAAGCAAAATCGGATCGCCATCGGGTGAATATTGTTTCAACGCTTTTTCTTTTTCATCCGGAACGGGTTTTCGAACATCGGTGCCGTTTGGCATTACGATGACGTCGCGGGAAAACCCGTAACTTTTCAATGTCTCTGCGCTGGATGCGCTGACCGCCCAGACCTCGTCGCATTTTTCATAGAACGCCACAACATATTTGACTCCGAAATCGGCCAAAACTTCCTGCTTTGTGACCTGCAGAAAATCGTCGTAATATTTGGAGTGGAAAGTGCCGACCAGCGGAACTCCTTGTTTTTTGGCGATCCGCAGGCCTTCCTGACCTGCGGTAAACGGGCTGTGGACATGGACAATGTCAAAATCGATCATCTCCATGCGGGCGTGGTAGTGTTGGTCGAACAGCGGAACCCCTGCGCGATACTGCGGCATTTTCGGCAGCGGCATTCCGGCGAAATCTACGATCTCAAACGGATATTTGCCCCGACAGCCGGTGTCTGACATCGGCGCGATCACATAACAGTCATGCCCTTTTTGGCCAAGTGTCTGTGAATATCCCAAAACGACTCTACCGACGCCGTCGGCAATCGGTAAAAAAGAGTCGGTGAATTCTCCGATGCGCATATATTTCATACCTCCCTAATGCTGTACTCCATGCTTTTTATTTCTCTTTCGAAAACATCGTAATTTTTTCGTACCAATTTTTATATTGCTTCAGCGAGAACGGCGGTGTTCCGGTGACAAAATGATTGGTACCGCGTCCGTTTTGGGTACGCCATTCGATTAAAAACAGCGCTTTGTCGCTGTACATCGCGGGGATGCGTTCGAGCACCGAGAAGCCGTCGGCAGGAATCGAGAATTCCCGTTCAAACAGCGGTACACCCCTCTCATCACAGATCCGGACTTCACCCGAGAGCGGTTTGAGAGTATCGTTCACCGAGACCACGGGCAGGTTCCAGCTCTCCATCGCGCCGATCATGACGCAAAACGGCGTTTGGGAACGCTTGATATAGTCATAGGCGAGTTTCTTTTCAAAATACCAGTCGACCACTGCGTCGGACATCTGGGGCCAGCCGTCGAGCAGGTTCCACCACAAAATGCCGCTCTTGACCGATTTTTGGGTGCGCACGTTTTCGATGAAAAACTTCTTTGCTTCGGCTTGCGAGACCTGCGAAGCAAAAGTATAATCATCGAGATTGTCCGGCACTTCGCCGAACAACTGCCGGATCTGTCTTTCCATCAAGAGCACGCGGTAGTCGTTGTCACGCTGGTCGGAGGAATGCAGATTCCATTCGCTGTTGTTGGTATAAGGCCAGAGCTTATCCGGTGAGATGAATTTTTTGAGCGATTTTCGGCCCGGGCAGCCGTGGTAGCCGGTCTCGCTGAAAAAATGCGCTTTGGCGGTGGTATAAAAACTGCTCTTAAAATAGTCGCGCGGCCCCCAGAGGTGGAATTCCGGCAGCAAATCGTCGCGCTGCGCAGCTGCAAGTTCGTCGCAGATATACGGCGAACTGGGCAGATAGGGTCGGTTATAATCGTTTAGTTTGACGGCCTCCGGCAGTACCTTGCGGGTCAAAATATTCAGCGAGGGCAGGGTATGGTTTTGGTAAAGAATTGCGTCGCACTCGTTGTCGCCTGCCCAGAGCACCAGCGACGGGTGGTTGCGAAACTTTTTAATAATAAAAGCGGCCTCATCCGCGAGTTTTTTACAAAATTTCTCGTCTTGAGGATAGGCGTGGCAGGCCATGGCGAAGTCCTGCCAGACCATAATACCATGCTCATCGCAGAAGTCAAAGAAACAGTCCTCAGGGTAGAGGTTGCCGCCCCAGCAGCGCACCATATTGCATCCGATGTCATAAAGCAAATCGAGGGCTTTTTCATAACGATCCCTATCGCGGCTGTGGAAAGCGTCGAGCGGCACCCAGTTGGTTCCTTTGCAAATGATGCGCTGCCCGTTGATGATAAATTCGAACTTGCCGTTCTGACCGTCGGTGACTTCGCTGCGCGCGAGTTTCACGGTGCGGATTCCGACTTTAAGTGTCTTGTAAGCGACTTTTTCGCCGCCGATAAATATATTGACGGTCACCTCGTAGAGATTCTGGCCACCGTAATCGCGCGGCCACCACACTTTCGGAGACGGAACTTTCACACGGACTAACACGTCTTTATAATATAGTTTTTCGGTCACCGAAAACCTGCTCTCACCGCACACGCCGGTAATCTCAATGCGGGAACCGGATTTAATCTGCTCTAATCCGAGATCGGTCATCACCGCAAAATCAAGTTCGGCAGTGTCGGCGGTCAGCTTTAATACGTCGAATGCGACTTCGGTGACCGAGAAAGCGGGTTTTTCGTAAAGAAAAACATCTTTATACAGACCGAAAGTCACCGCGCGGGGCATGATGTCCCAGCCGAATTCATGCGGCGGCTTGCGCACAAACACCGAGTCGTGGTTGAGCGGAACGGTATTGCGGGTCATAAACGCGTCGGGGGTCTCATTGTAAGCAGCCAAAATCGGGCTGTGCAAAAGAACCGCAAGGGTATTGTGCGCTTTCAACAGGGCAGTGACATCGAATTCATATTCGATGAAAGAGTTATCGCTTTGACCAAACTTTTCGCCATTCAAATAATATTCGGCGATACAGTCGACACCGGAAAAATGCAGAATTGCAAGGCCTTTATAACCGGGGTTATCGAAGTTTTTCGTATAACAAAACGCGCAGTCCTCGAGGTCTTTGAGCGCGGTGGTGTTCATCCCGAAATAGAGGTCGGACGGCAAAATTCCCGCCGTCGAGAGGTCGAGTTCGACATTTCCGGGCACCGTCGCCGGACAGGTATTTGTGGGTTCGGAAAGGTCAAAATTGCCCTCCTTGTCCCAGAAAAGCGTCCATTTTCCGTTAAGAGATACCGTACGCATCAATTGATTCCTCCGTCAAGTCAAACATTTTTTGTCGGAACAATTTTAACATAACGGGTTTTGAAAAGCAAGTAAAGCGCCCCCGTTTCATTTTTTCTCGCAATATGATATAATTCAGCATTGGGTAAATCAGACTGAAAAAACGTGAAAATCGCATAATGAATGACTGTTGATGACAGAGTAAAAGGAGTGTCGAATTTGATAATAGGCTGGCAGGCCGGAATCTCTTATGAGAGCCCGACGGCTGAGGGAAACGATTTGCCGCACATGCTGCGGCTGCTCGACGAGATGGCTGAGCACGGCATGAATTATCTGAGCTTGATGATGACGAGCTATGCCCGATTCGATCCGGGTCACGATGGTTTCTGCTGGCCGGTAAAAGATCAAAAACTCGAATGTTTACGGGATAAAACTTGCCTGAATGCCGACGCGAAAACCGAATTTATTTCAAAAGTAATTGACGAGGCCAAACAGCGCAATATCGGCATACAGCTTTTTTCAAATTTAACGATATATAACCCCGAGAGAATCCGGGTATCATTTCCGAATGCCGCCGAGCAGCAATTGAAAAACGGGGAATTGTGCTCGTGGCTATTTTGTCCCACCAGCGCCGATGTATGGGACTTAGAACAGCGCGAGATTGCGGATTTGTTGGCGCTTTATAACCATCCCAATGTGAAATCGGTGGGGTATGAGCGGCTCAGCTTTGCGCCGGGTTCGTGTTATTGTCCTGCCTGTGCCGAAGAATTCAAGGCTGATACCGGCGGAGACATTCACGATTTTACCGACGAAGACATGTTGTTTGATCGGTGGAAAACCGATGTGATCACGGCGAAGATGAAACTATTGAATGAGAAAATCAAGTCGATCAAGCCCGGTACACAGGTCTATTTGCACTCGTCGTGTGCCGAGGGTTGGGGCCATGACCCAAACCGTCTGAAAGGTGCCTTGATCGACGCCGTGATGCCGCATATTGCACACTTTGAAACCACGCAAGCCCATTTTAACGCGTTGCTCGATAGGTTAGCACCCAACGACTTAGTGCTGCAAGTATGCGTACGCAATAAAGCGTTAAATAATTATCCGATTTGGACGAAAACTCCCGAGATGATCGGGCAGTTCGGCGATTGGATCAATGAATATCACGAAAAAGACAATCGACTTAGAGGTGTTTTATTCTTTAACGAGAACACGGTGTGCTCCGAAAACCGAAAAGCTGTTTATGAAGTTGCAAAACGGTTAAAGTAATAAAATTTCATTCTGTTTCTATAATGGATTGACAAGCGCATTGCGGCCCATTAAAACGGCTTTGTTCGCTAAAAAAAGTTAAATTTCGAAGTGATACAGCCGTGTGATTTATTACATTGCTGTATGGTTTTTTAAGAAGAGGAAAGTGATAAACTCACTGATTATTTGGATCGGTATTCGTTAATATAAAAATATAAAAGCGGGAGAACCTGGAGGATTGGGCTTTATGAAGCGTTACATAATTTTTATATTAGCAGTGGTATTGTTATTTAGCAGCTGTGCTGATTTGGGGCTGAAACAACCGGATGGGATCAGCTCGGCATCGCTAAAATCGAGCCGGGTTTCGGTTCAAAGCGAGCAATCTCCGGAAGCGGTTGGGGCGAGCCAAAATTCGAATCAACAGCAGAGCAGTCAATTTAAAAGCAGCCGACAATCCTCGGTAACCTCGGAGAGCATGGCGGACGCGATTTCTTCAGCCACCCTAAGCCGTTACCGCGAAAACGAAGTCACGGAATACGAGGGATTTCGGCTGGATCCCGCCGTCGGATCGAGAGATAATTCGATTAAGGGGATACAATATGTTGATCCAGAGGGGTTTGTGATAAAAATTGATGGTTTGGTCGATAAAACTATTGAACTGGATATCGCAAAAGTGCGGGCGATGCTGGATTATCAGCGGCTGGTGACGCTGCATTGCGTCGAAGGCTGGGAAGCCACGATCTTATGGCGCGGGGCTTTGCTTGCCGACTTGATAGATTTGGCGGGAGCAAAATCAACTGCCGACACGGTGATTTTTGAAGCGGTGGACGGGTATACCACCTCACTTCCGCTGGAATATGTGCTTTCGAAAAAATTGATTTTGGCTTATGAAGCCAACGGATTGGATCTGCCGCCCGATATGGGATATCCGTTCATCGTGGTGGCCGAAGCCAAGCGCGGGTATAAATGGGCTCGCTGGGTCAACCGCATAACACTGTCCGATGATTTAAATTACCGGGGTTACTGGGAGAGCCGTGGATTTTCAAATAAGGGAGATCTAAAATAATTGTTGACAAATGAAAAATATGGGCATATACTATAGATACATCAAAAATATTTGATGTGAGGTGAACGATCTTGGAAGATAAAAATGAAAAGCAAGCAAGGGTTTTCAAGGCATTCTGTGATGAAAACCGTCTGCGGATATTGGAACTGCTGCGCGGCGGAGAAAAGTGCGCCTGTGTGCTGATGGATAAACTCGATATGAGCCAGTCGGCGATCTCGTATCACATGAAGGTTCTGGTCGAGTCGGGCATCGTCGAGAGCCGCCAGGAGGGCAAGTGGACGCATTACAAACTCAGTGAAACGGGCAGTGCGCAAGCCGTTGAATTGTTGAGAGAACTGACTACACCTAACACGGTTTGTGATAAAGAAACCTGCTGCCAAAAATAAAGCCATCGCAATGATCCGCGGATGGCTTTTATCAAAACCAATACATCAAAATTATTTGATATGAAAGGGTAGCGCAATGCAAGTATTAAAAGCTATTTGGGACTTTATACAAACCCAAATTCTCGGTATGAAGTGGTTAAATGACCTCATCGGGAGCGGGCTTTCCGCCCTTGGATTGGATCTTGAAAACCGGTGGGTCAACAGCGCACAGTTTTTCCTTTATGATGTAATTAAAATCACGGTGCTGCTGTGCCTGTTGATTTTTGTGATCAGCTACATCCAGAGCTATTTTCCGCCGGAGCGCAGTAAAAAGATTCTCGGACGCTTTCACGGCATCGGTGCAAATACCGTTGCAGCGCTGCTCGGTACGGTTACGCCGTTTTGTTCGTGTTCGTCCATTCCACTGTTCATCGGCTTTACCTCCGCGGGCCTGCCGGTCGGCGTGACGTTTTCGTTTCTGATTTCCTCGCCGATGGTCGACTTAGGTTCCTTGGTGCTGTTGATGAGCATTTTCGGGGTTAAGGTTGCAATAATCTATGTTTTGTTCGGACTGATTGTCGCGGTTGCAGGCGGTACGCTGATTGAAAAACTGCATATGGAGAGATATGTGGAGAGCTTTATTCTGACCGCCGGAAGCGTGGACATCGAATCGCCCGATCTGACTAAAAGAGACCGGCTGGTTTACGCCAAAGAACAGATGTTCGCGACTTTTAAAAAGGTGATCCTGTACATTTTAATCGGCGTTGCGGTCGGTGCTGTCATTCACAATTGGATTCCCGAGCAATGGATCAGCGCCGCACTCGGCAGCAACAACCCCTTCGGCGTGATCATTGCGACATTGATCGGCGTCCCGATGTACGCGGATATTTTTGGCACGATTCCGATTGCCGAAGCCCTGTTTGCAAAAGGTGCGCAATTAGGTGTGATCCTGTCTTTTATGATGGCCGTTACAACGCTGTCGCTTCCGTCGATGATCATGCTTCGTAAAGCGGTGAAACCCAAACTGCTGGCACTGTTTATCGCAATTTGTACCGTCGGCATCATCCTGGTCGGATATCTGTTCAACGCACTTCAGACACTGATTATATAAAAACTTATCGGAGGAAAAGAAAATGGCTAAAAAGTGGTATCCTGTTGTCAATTATCTGATTTGCGAGGACTGCGGCACCTGTGTTGCAAAGTGCCCGCACGGCGTGTATGACGTCAAAAAGGCGCCGTCGCCGGTTGTGATAAGCCCCGATGAATGCGTCGATCACTGCCACGGCTGCGGCAACCGCTGTCCCGTCGGTGCGATTACTTATGTCGGCGACGACACCGGCTGGACGCCGCCGAACAAAAAAGCGGCGGCTGAAAGTTCATGCGGCTGCGACGGCGGCAACAGCAGAGGCGGCTGTGATTGCTGACAATAAATTAAAACGAAAAGGAGCGAGTGATTATGTCAATCTTTAATAAGAAAAAGGAAGAATCCTGCTGCTGTGGAAACTGCGACGCAAAAAGTATGGAACAAGCAGAGAAGGCAAAAACCGAAGGCGCGAGTGTAAAAGTGCTTGGAAGCGGCTGCGCCAAATGCAATCAGCTCGAAGCGTCGGTCAAAGAGGCCTTGTTGTTGCTCGGAATGGATGCGGCGATCGACCATGTGACCGATTTCGCCCAGATTGCCGCATACGGCGTCATGAGCACGCCCGCACTGGTCGTGGACGGCAAGGTCGTTTCTTACGGCAAGGTGTTGAAGACCGAAGAAGTCATCAAAATTTTACAGAAAGTCAGGGGCTAAAAATGAAAGCTGTCATTGATAAGAGGAAGTGCTCTTCCGACCTGAGGATGTGCAAGCCGATGAAAGAATGTCCCACCGGTGCGATTTCGTGGATTGAAGACGACGACGAGCCGCTCGGTTCCCGCATGGAGATCGATGAGGGTAAATGCACCGGCTGCGGGCTCTGTGTCGAGTTGTGCTGCGGAAACTGCATCGAAGTAAAGTAAAACAAATATAACACGTTATAACTGCGAACCTTAAGGAGTTATTTATGAGTGGCAAAGAGGAAACCAGAGAGCAAATCCGAAAAAAGTATTCGAAAATTGCGTTGAAGGGCGGCGAAGATTGCGGCTGCAGTTCGGGATGCTGCGGTGCGAAACCCCGCCTTGACGTTAAGGAAATCACCAAAAATCTCGGATACTCCGATGATGACCTTTCAAATATGCCCAATCAGGTAAATATGGGCCTCGGCTGCGGGAATCCTCTTGCGATCGCCTCACTCAAAGAGGGCGAGACGGTTCTCGATTTGGGCAGCGGGGGCGGTTTCGACTGCTTTTTGGCCAGGAGAAAAGTCGGTGAATCCGGGCATGTCATCGGCATCGATATGACGCCCGAAATGATCAAGCTGTCGCGTGAAAACGCCCGAAAAAGCAAAGTCGCGAATGTGGAGTTTCGCCTTGGCGAAATTGAGCATATGCCGGTTGCGGACGGCGTCGTGGATGTGATTATCTCAAACTGCGTGATCAATTTATCGGTTGAAAAAGAAAAGGTGTTCAAAGAGGCCTACCGGGTTTTGAAAACCGGAGGGAGAATCTGCGTTTCCGACGTCGTTGCGACTGCCGAACTGCCCGAGGAATTGAAAAAGAACATCGCCATGCTGACGGGCTGCATTGCGGGAGCGGAATATGTTGAAAACCTCAGAGCGATGTTAACAAACGCCGGTTTTAAAAACATTCGAATGACCCCGAAAGACAACAGCAGAGAAATCCTGTCCTCTTGGGCGCCCGGAAAAGGCGTCGAAAATTACGTGGCTTCCTATATCATCGAGGCGGAAAAATAATAATTTTCGAAATTGTTCGGTATTCAAACACGAATCGGAGATGGTGTTGTGGATAAAATAAAAAAACAGGGCATCGGATTTTTTGAAAAATATCTGACGGTTTGGGTGCTGTTATGTATGGCGGCGGGTATCTTGATCGGCAAATTTTTGCCCGGAATCCCCGGTTTTCTCGAAAAAATTCAATATGCGGGGCAAAATATCCCGATTGCCGTCCTCATTTGGATTATGATCTACCCGATGATGATGAAGATTGATTTTCAGTCCATAAAAAATGTGAGAAAGAACCCGCTCGGATTGGTGATTTCATCCGGAAACAGCTGGCTGGTAAAACCGTTTCTGATGTTCGGTCTGTCGTCTCTCTTTTTCTATGTCATCTTCAAAGCGTTTATCCCGCATGATTTGGCGCAAAGCTATGTGACAGGCGCCGTATTGCTGGGCGTTGCCCCGTGTACAGCAATGGTTTTTGTGTGGAGCAACCTCACAAAGGGCGATCCCGCGCACACGCTGGTGCAGGTTTCCGTCAACGATCTGTTGATCATTGTTTTGTTTGTCCCGCTGACAACTCTACTGCTCGGAATCAATCAAAGTCAAATCCCTTGGGATACACTGATTTTTTCCATCGTTCTCTTTGTCGTAATTCCTTTGTCGGCAGGCGCTGTAACGAGGAGTTTAATGATCAGGAAAAAAGGTTTGGAATATTTCAACGAAAAGTTTGTTCCGAAATTCGACGGGATTACCACTTCCGGTTTGTTGCTGACGCTCGTTATCATTTTTACATTTCAAGGCGATGTGATTCTGGAAAATCCGTTTTATGTGCTCTTGATCGCCGTTCCGCTGATTCTTCAAAATATCATCTCCGCGACGATTGCCTATCAGTTGTGCAGGTGGGCGAAACTGCCTCATAACATTTCCGCGCCCGCCTCTCTGATCGCCGCTTCCGATTTCTTTGAATTGTCGGTGGCTGTCGCGATTTCGCTGTTCGGGCCGGATTCCCCGGTGGTGCTTGTCTGCACGGTCGGCGTACTGACAGAAGTTCCGGTGATGCTGCTGCTTGTGAAATTTATCAACAAAACAAAGCATTGGTTTCCCGAGACCGGCAAGGAAACAGCAAAATGAAGAAAGTCGCTTTTATCTGCGTCCATAACTCCTGCCGAAGTCAAATCGCCGAGGCGCTCGGAAAGCATTTCGCCGCAGATGTTTTTCAGAGTTATTCCGCAGGCACGGAAGTAAAAGACCGCATTAATCCCGACACCGTTCGGCTGATGAAGCAGCTTTATGGAATCGACATGGAGTTGACCCAGCGTCCCAAGCTGCTCGCCGATCTGCCGCCGGTGGATGTGGTCATCACGATGGGCTGCAATGTCGAGTGTCCTTATCTGCCGTGTAAACGTCGGGAGGATTGGGGACTCGACGATCCTACAGGCAAATCGGATGATCATTTCATTACTGTAATCAAAACGATTGAATCAAAAATCATTTCTTTAAAGACGGAACTTGGGGGGCGTTCATGAAAAGAGCAATTATAAATTCCGCGATATGTGAAAATTGCAGCCCTTGTAATGTGGAAATTAATTGTCCTAATAATGCGGTAATCAGAGAAACAAATAGCGATAAACCATGGATAGATTTTTATAAATGCTGCGGGTGTATGAAATGTAAATCTTTTTGTCTCATTAAAGCGATTGAAGAAATTTCTCGTCCTTGCGGTGAGAAAAGAAAAGGCTGGTAATAGTTTCGCTGGTTCCAATTTTTAAGGTTATCATGCGATCGGAGTTTATAGAGCAAGGCGATTTGACAACAAATCGCCTTTACTATTTTGCGTCAGTCTTCGGATTGACATCGTAAGCAATCGCTTTTATAATGAAATTAACGGAAGAAGATCGAAGGGGTTGCGATGGAGCAAAACAATATGGTCGACCTGGTTATTTTTATAGGGCAGTCGAATATGTCCGGGCGGGGGAATGCCGCCGAAAGCGTCGTGTGCAAAAGCGGACATGGCTATGAGTTCCGCGCCGTCAGCGACCCAACCCGGCTGTATGATCTTGTCGAGCCGTTCGGCGTCAATGAGCATAACCCCGAGAGCGGCGTCAACGACCATGCGATGGCAGGTTCCATGGTTTCGGCTCTTTGCGAGTCCTATTTTTCCCTGACAAACATCCCGATCGTCGCGGTATCGTGCAGCATGGGCGGAACCGACACCGAATTCTGGCATCCCGATAAACCGCCGATTCAAGACGCAATAGCCCGTTTGAAAGCAGCAGAGAAGTATTTAACTGATCATAGTTATTCGATTCGGCACCGGTTTATGATCTGGTGCCAGGGTGAGCAGGACGGGTTTAATGGACTGCCGGGCGAGGAGTACAACGTCCGGCTGACTGCGATTATCAATCGAATGAAAACGGCCGGAATCGAGAAATGCTTTGTCATTCAAATCGGGCACCAACGCGATAATGACTCTTTCGATGAGATTATCGCGGCACAGGAAACACTCTGCCGTGAAAATCCAGACGCGGTTTTAGCCTCGGTCAGGTTTTCCGAAATGCGGGAATTGATGAAAGACAACTGCCATTTTACGCAGCAGGGGTATAATATCACAGGTGCCGACGCAGGATTGAATATGGCGCGGTGTGTTTTGACCGGTAAAAAACCGCTGCTATACCGTAAATAATCACATTTCCGCTGTTTCATCAACTCTAATAAAAGTTTTGATTGGAGGGATTCGAGTGAGTAAAATATTTCAATCGGTCTTTCATGTTTTTGCGGGCGCATGGAAAGCATTGAAACGATATCCGGTCTCTATCGGCTGCGCAGCGGCTTTTTCGGTTGTGGTGCTGATCCGGATTCAGCTTGACTGGCAGCAGCAGGAGCCGTATAACTTCTTGTTCAACTGTCTGAACTGGTCGTTTGCGCTCGGAGCCATCGTCAGTCTGGCTGCGGTCGTATTGGCTGTCAGCCGCTTCGGGGGTAATAAGGTATTTATTATCGCCAATCTATTCGGCATTATTGCCGCCGCTGTGACATTTGCTTTGCTGTACTTCCTTCCCGAATTCAATGCCCCAAACAGCTATGCAATGCTCAGAAGTATTGCCCAAATTCGCGTCGCCGTGCTGATTTTAATCAGCTTAATCCTGTTTATCCTTTTCGCGGGTTTCCGCGAACACCGAACCGAGTTTGATTCGGCTCTGTTCATGGCGGAAAAGGCCTTTTTTATCTCTCTGATTTACGGACTTGTCATTTTTGCAGGTACGTCCGGCATTGCCGCGGCATTTAAATATCTGATTTACAGTGACATGAGCGAAAAAGTGTATCAATATATCGGTACGCTGTCGGGGCTCATCGGATATACACTGTTTGTCGGATATTTCCCGGACTTCACTAAGGGCATTGACGACCCGAGACGGGACGAAGCGCAGCGGCAGCCGCGGTTTATTGAGATTCTGTTTTCCTACATCATGATCCCGATTGTTTTGGTCCTGACGCTCGTATTGCTCATTTGGACGGGGCGGACCGTTCTGACCGGGATGCAGGTCGAATTCATTCAGCTTTATTCCATTGCGGCAGCATACACCCTCGGCGGTCTGTGGCTGCATGCAATGACCATCCGCAGCGAATCTGCCCTCGCAAAAATATACCGGATTGTCTACCCGATCGCCTCTTTCATCATCCTGATCTTTGAGGCCTGGGCGGTGATCCGTCAGCTTCTGAATACCGGTTTAAAGACGACCGAATATATTTTTATCCTCTTGTGGGTGCTTGCGTTCGTGGGGTCTATATCGATTCTCACGAAAAAACTGCGCGCGCATGTTTTTATTGCGCTGACGGCATGTTTTCTGGCGGCCATATCGATTCTGCCGGTTATCGGTTATCGGGATTTACCGGTCACTGCTCAAATCAACCGGTTGGAAAAACTATTGGTCAGTCAGGATATGCTGCCGGGCAATACCTTGTCAAAAGCCAAGACAGAACCCGTAGAATCGATAAAAATCGCCGTTACCGACGCGGTGTATTATCTCATCAACGAAGACCAAAACAGATTGCCGGTATGGTTCGATGCGGCCGCGGTTAAAGAAAAGGGTTTTAAAGAGGTCTTCGGGTTTGAGCAAACCCAAGCACAAACGCAAAATCCCGAAACGCCCGAAACCCCTAAAAGTCTGTTTATCTCTCTCAACTCATCAGCAATGCCGATTAAAGATTACGATTGGGTTGTCGGCTTCCGGAAAAACGGTTCGGAACCGATTCGATTCACCGGTAAAAACGGCGATTACGAAGTAAAATGGATCACGGAGTCGGAGAAAAAAGCCCCCTTAATCAGCATTTCATTGAATGGTCAGGTACTGATCGAGCAGAGTTTGGATAACTATTTTAAAAAAATGACCGAGCAATACGGGCTAAATGTGAAAGATTCCATCACCGGAACTTTGGACAATATGAGCATTGGCTTTGAAACCGACTCGTTCAAAGCCCTGTTGGTTTTAAATTCGGTGCAAATTTCGGTGAACACATCAACCGGAGAGGACTTTTATTGGGCTGAACCGGGAGTGCTGTATATTTCGGAAAAATAAATTAAAATTGCCGATTATATCATTACGAGGGCTAGGCTTCAGAGGATTCGGCCTGCTCTTTTTTGGCTTGCTTTTCGGCAAGCTTATTGGTATCAATGGTATTGCGGAAAACCACAAACCGCTGGAATAAAAACTCGGTCACAAAATTAATAAACATGTTAATAAAGGTCACTAAATATTCGTTCCAAAGCAGGTCTTCGACCAACCAATCGCCGAAAACGGTTGAAAGCGGCGTGAAAATGGCATAATAACCGAATACCTTGAGCATTGCGATCGGCACGTTGTTCGCGGATTTAAAAGTGAATTTACTGTTTAGGGTGAAATTCCAAAGGACGGACAGCACCAGCGCGATCAGATAACTTCCCCAATAAGGCAGCCGGATGATTTCGTTCAGGAAAGCGAAGCTGCCCATCTGGATGAGACCCGCGCTGACGGAAAACAACAAAAACTTAATCCACCGCCAAAATTCTTTTATGTTCTGCTTTTTCATTTCAATTCCGCCTTTCGCGGCTTTTGGAATTATTATAGCATAAATGGGCAGGCAGTCAAATAGTCAAATATATCGTAAAAACCCGCAAGCCACGGCATTTGCCATGGCTTGCGGGTTTTCTATATCGGAGGACTGTTGATGTATCATCAAGTAAAGATTATTTATCCTTTGCCTTTTACGCCGTTGTTGGCACCGTTATTACCGTTCGGAGTGCTCACGCAGGAAGATGAACAAGACGAGGGGCAGGAGGATGTGCAGGAAGACGGGCAGGAGGATGTGCAGCTGCTTGTGTTCTTATTATTACCATACCCGTTGCCGTTACCATTGCCGTTATTTCCGGGTGTCGTCGAAGATGCGGTCGGTTTGTTTCCCTTGTTTTCTTTCTCTTTTTCCTGGTTAGAAGAGGTCTTATTCGAGTTTTTGTTTTGATTGCCGTTTCCGCTTTGGCCGATCGTGCCGCTTTGGCCGATGGTCACGTCTTCGTCATCATCTTTCAATCCTTGGGTTTTCAAAGCTGCGTTGCGGATGCGCTGGAGCGAATCGGCATTAGAGCCGTTGCCCTGGCCGTTGCCGTTGCCGTTGTTTCCGGGTTGATTGCCGAGCAGTGCGTTTCCTGCCGCGATGATTTCGCTGATCTTGGCGTTTTTATATTGTTCAATGGTGATCGAGGGGTCAAGGGACTGCAGGATTTGAATCAGTTTATACTTTCCGGGAGACACGCCGAGTTCCCGCGCTTTCTGTGCGAAATGCAGGGTGATTGCATCGGTGTAGACGGTCGCAGTGGTTTCGCCTTTGTTTAAAGTAAGCGTAATACAATTTTCACAGATGGTTTGAATCCGTGCGGCTGTTTGTTCGTTGTTGGATTCGGCGGTGACTGCAATGACCGAAGAGCCGTCATCCTTGATGTAGCCCTGAGCGCCGGCTTGCTCGACCAGACCGCTGACGGCGTCTTCCAAAGACAGATTTTTGACATCGACTCCGGCAAGCAGATTTTCACCGTCGTCGTTATAGGCCTTCGCCGAGACAACGCTTCCGAAGGCGTTGACGCCGAGTTCCACACTCGGATTGATGTCAACACTGACATAATTGACAGGGGTGGCGTAAAGGACGAACCCACCGACCGTAAGCAGCGCGCAGGCGGCGACGGCAGAGATGGCACCGAGGATTTTCTTCATAAACGGATTCTCCTTTTTATTTGTTTTAGTCCGGATGGTTCCCATGCGCTCATATTCCGATTTCGCAAGTTCCGTCCGAACGAAGGCCTTGGTCTTTTCTTTCAAGGTCCCTTCGGCTTTGATTTTGTTCAAATCATCGGAAAAGGATGTCATTCGAGTTCACTCACTTTCTTTTTCAGGCGGGACTTTGCGCGGCGGAGCAAGGAATAGGCAGTGTTCGGGTTGATTTGCATGATTTTTGCGATCTCCGGGATCGGTCTGCCCTCGTAATAATGCAGGTAGACAACCTCTTTTTGATCGGGAGGCAGTTCCAGCACCGCTTTTGTCACATCGCTCTGCTCGGGGAGTTCATAAGGGATCTCCTGTTCGTCGATATCGACAACGTTTTTGCGCCAAAAGCTCTTGTGCAGGTCTTTGCATTGATTGAATGCAACGCGGCACAGCCACGCTTTTTGGTGTTCCTCGCTCTCGAATGTGTCGAAGTTTTGGAAAAACTTCAGAAACACTTCTTGAAACACATCCTCGACGTCGGCGTTGTTTTTCAGGTAAAGAAAGCAGATACGGCGGACCATGTCGGAGTATTTTTCAATTGCCGTCGTGATGTAGTCGTTGGAACCGGATGGACTCACTGCCTTCCCCCCTTCCACCATAAATACGAATGAAAGTGACGAATCCGTTTATGATTTAAAAAAATTTTATCATATTTTTTTATTTTTCACAAGAAAGCCGCAAAGGCCATCTGTCCTTTGCGGCTTAATCAATGAAGTCTATGTAGGGCGGGATGCATCGAACCGTGTCGGTTCGTTACATCCCGCCGCAAATCTTTTTTAACAACGATTTCAGAACCTCAGTGATTATTTAAATGTAGGGCGATTCATAATCGCCCGCTGTGATTATATGATATCACCCTACATTTTTCTTGCCAACATGTTTTTAAAGATTTAATAATTTCATAACCTCGGCATTATCTTTGACAAACAACGGGATCACCCCGAGCGGCGCGTCGACGGTAACGATCTGCCCGCCCTGATATGCCTGTTTGCTCCATGCATCCGTCCATGTCGCGCCTGCGGGCAGATAAACGGTCTTTTTCGTCTCACCCTCGCCGGTAACCGGGGCGACCAGCAGATCATGTCCGAACAGGTAGGCGTCTTCAACCTTCCATGCGGTCTCGTCATTCGGGAAATCATAAAAGAACGGCTTCATCACCGGAGTGCCTTTTTCGTGGGCTTCGGCCATCGTCTGTTTGATGTAGGGTTTGAGGCGGTCGCGAAGTAAGATATACTTACACAAAATTTCCTCGACCTGCGGTGTAAAACTCCAGATTTCGTTCGGGCCGCCGGTCGAACAGGTGCCGCCGCCCTTGGGGCCGAGTTTGGTCTTGTCGCGCGGGGTGCGATCGCCGTGCAGCCGCATGACCGGGCAAAAGGTGCCGAACTCAAACCAGCGCATGAGCAGCTCATGAAAGCGCGGGTCGTGGACATTGCCGCTGTGAAAGCCGCCGATGTCGGAATTCCACCACGGGATGCCCGCAAGCCCGGTGTTCAAGCCTGCCGGAATCTGATTGCGCAGCTGCGTGAAAGTGGACGAGGTATCGCCCGACCAGAGCAGCGCCCCGTATTTCTGAGAACCCGCCCAAGCACAGCGGATCAAGCTGATCGGGTTTTCGACGCCCGCAGCTCTCTCGCCGTCGTAAAAGGCCTTGGCGAACCCGATCGAAAAAACGTTTGCGCATTCGAGCGCGCTGCCCGCGTAATAACGATAGATATCAAAATCGGGATTGGTGAAGTTGGGCTCGGCTTCGTCGAGCCAAAATAACGCCGCGCCGTTATCAAAATAGTTCTTTTTACAGGCGTCCCAGACATATTTCTGCGCTTCGGGATTTGTCATGTCGACAAACTGAGTGTAGCCGATACAGTCCTGCGTAAATTTAAGGCCGCGGTCGACCCGCACCGGCAGGCCGCGGTCGGTCATCTCTATGAAATTTTCGGAACCCGGTTCGAGTGTAGGCCATACCGAGACCATCAGCTTCATGCCCATATCGTCGAGCTCACGCGCCATCGCCGCCGGGTCGGGCCAGTAGTCGAGGTCGAATTTCCAGTCGCCCTGAAAAGGCCAGTGGAAAAAGTCCGCCACAATCACCCCGACCGGCAGGCTCCTGCGGTGATATTCGCGCGCCACGGACAGCAGTTCCTCCTGTGTGCGGTAACGCAGCTTACACTGCCAAAAGCCCATCGCAAAATCGGGCATCATCGGGGCTGTGCCGCTCACCTTTGCATAATTTTCTTCAATTTCGGCGGGGGAATCTCCTGCGGTGATCCAGTAGTCGATCTGCTTGCCCGAGCAGGCGTGCCACTTGGTCAAATTCTTGCCGAATTCCGCGCTGCCGACGGCGGGATTATTCCATAAAAAGCCGTAACCCATACTCGAGATCAAAAACGGGATCGGCGCCTGGGTATTGCGCGGCGCGAGCTCGAGCGTGCAGCCCTTTATGTCGAGATAGGGCTGTTGAAACTGCCCCATGCCGAAGATGTGTTCTTTATCGTTGGAGTCAAAATGCACCGTGATCTCAAAATTTTCGCCCGGCAGTCCACGGTATTCACGGCCATATCTTCCTAGGTCGATGACCTGATTGAGGTCGTCACCGCCGTGCTGGGTGCTGCGGTAATATTCGCCGAGCAGCAATTCGTCTTTTTGGTTATAAAAACGCAGTTTGCCGAAGGAATTGATTTTGGCGGTGATTTTGCCGTTTGTGATAGCTGCAACATCGCCGCTAATTTCAATCACAGCTTCTTTTTTCGCCGGAATCGACAGCGCCCAATCGTTGTCCGCGAAAGCCGTGTTTTGAGTGGCAAGGACGCGGACGCCGTCGCCCCATGCCATCAGCTGCACAAGCTCCTTGCGCCGTCTGAAGTGCAAAACCTCGTTTTCGATTGAAAAATACTCCATATCATTACCTCCCGTCCGGAATTTGTTAAATTTCAACCCCATTATAGCGCCGGGATTGCAATAAAAAAATAAACAGATATAATAAAAGATATAGAAAATGAAACCGGAGGGACGACGGTGATTTTTAAACTCAACCTCGAAAAAGATTTTACGGTAAATCTGATCGGGCACTCGATCTGCGCGCAGGGTTGGTGCATTCCCGACCGGTTTATTCCCGATATCGAGATGATCGCGGTGCGCAGCGGCATGATGCGCTGCAGAGTCGGCGAAAATATATTCGATGTGCATGAGAGCGAAGTCATCTTGGTGCCGCCCGGCGAGGTATTTTGCCAGTCCGCCCCTGACGGCCCCTGCCGTGCTTATTACACGCATTATTCGGTGTTTACCGAGCAGCTTGAACAAGCCGATATCCCTTCGGCGGTCACGGAGATAAATGAGCCGAAATCCGGAAAGACGTCCTATTTTTTCGAACTCAAACAACCGTCCTCCGCTGAGATGGCGGTTTGTCTTCCACCGGTGATCAGGACGGGAAAATTCCGGGATGAGGTCTGGACATTATTCGAGCGCGCGTTACTTGAGCGCAATCGACCCGCCGCTAGGTATCAAATCATGATCTCGTTTTACATCCGGCAGATTTTGATTTTATTATATCGCGCCTGCCTGAACGAGGCTCCCGAAGCGGCAAAGGGTGAAAAGGAACAAAAAAAAGTGGTGCAGGAAGCCCTGCACCATATCAAAAACCACTATTCCGAAGAAATCGATATCCAGCAGCTAAGCAGGCGGCTGTTTGTTTCGTATCAATATTTGACGCGCCAGTTTAAGCTGAGTACGGGCGTTTCCCCGGTCAAGTATCTCAATCGACTGCGGATTGATGAGGCCAAAAAGCGCATCCGCACCACCGGTCGGACATTAGAGCAGATTGCACGCGAAGTCGGCTTTGAAAACGGGTACTATTTTAGCCGGGTCTTTCGGCAATACGAGGGAATTTCACCTTCAAAATATCGCAGTTGGCTCAACAGTAAAAACAATGAATAAAAATTATTTGATTTTTATGGAATCGCGAATATGTTATACTGATTAACGAATGGAGTGGATGATGATGATCACAAAAATCGCACCCTACGAACCGTTTGAACAAGGCGCGCCCAGATTGAACATGCCGGGCGTTTACGGGGCATCCCCCGGAAAACCCGTGCTTTTTAAAATTCCCGCCGTGGGCAAAACGCCTTTGCGTTTTTCCTGCACGCCTAAATTGCCGGACGGGTTGACGCTTGATACGGACATCGGAATTCTTTCCGGAATCGTGGAAATCGCCGGGGAATATCCGATCAAAATCATTGTTGAGAATGCTCTCGGGCGAACCGAAAAACCGCTTTTACTGCGAATTTGCAAAGACGGCGTCTGCCGTACCCCGCTGCTCGGATGGACGAGTTGGAACGCGTTTCGCAATCGTATTACGCAAAATGATATCGCACAGACCGCTAAGCTGCTCGACGAGACGGGTCTTTCGGCTTATGGCTATCAATATGTCAACATCGACTCGGGCTGGCAGGGCGAATACGGCGGAAAACACAACGCCATCCAACCAAACGCCAAATTTCCTGGCATGAAAGCGCTGGCTGATGAAGTCCACGCAAGCGGACTCAAACTCGGCATCTATTCCACACCAATGCAGCGGGCTTGGGGCGGCGGCGAATACCCCGGCTGCACGCGCGGAAAACTCGACAAGACCAATATGGATGCCTATTACGGCATCGGCTGTGATCACTTTGAAAAAAACAACGTCGAGCAGTGGGCCGAGTGGGGAATCGATTATCTCAAATACGACTGGACGCCCTGCGATATCAAAAACGCAGATTTAATGAAACAGTGTTTGCTAAATAGTGCGCGGGATTTTGCTTATTGCATCACGGTCAAAGCGGGCATTGAAGACGCATCCTACTGGAGTGAAAATTGCAGTTCATGGCGTGACAACACCGACACCGACGACCGGTGGGAGAGCATTATCGCTCGCTTTTCGAATGATTTTTGGGCTGAACATTGTAATCCGGGGCACTTTTACGATCTCGATATGTTGGATACCGGCGTTATCGACGGGCATAAGAACCGACTGACGCCGGACGAGCAATTGATCTCGTTTTCAATTCGGGCAATTTTCCCGTCCCCGATTCAACTAAGCTGCGACCTGTCCAAACTGACCGAATTTGATTTGGCGATGCTGTGCAACGATGAAATTTTGGCGATTAATCAAGATATTCTCGGACTCGGCGCGGTCTGCATCTTTGAACAGCGAACCCGTACCATGGACAGAAGCGAAAAAGAGAACCTGAAGATCTATATAAAACCATTATCAGACGGCACATCGGCGATTGGGTTTTTTAACCTCGGCGAAACGGAAGCCATAATGCCGCTTCCGGTTGAAAAAGGTGCGGTGATTCGTGACCTCTGGGCCAAGGAGGATATTATAGTTCGAGAACCGACATTAATTTTACAGCCGCATACCTGCAGAATGCTGAAAGCCGTAAACATAATCCGCTGAGGATGCTGATATAGTGAAGCCGCTTACCATTTATTCTTACCTTGGTTTTCTAGTAGCTTCACAATGGATACAATAATAAAGGGCCGATTGCAAATGAACTGCAGCGGCCTTTTTGGTTGTTGCTGACATTTATAAACACTGTGCGGTTACTGTTTTTTTTACGCCCGAACCATTCCGTAAAAGTGCAAAATGTTCATATCCTCAATCATCTTGCTGCCGTGAGAACCGCGATTTCCCGCGGTTTCGTGCTGCCCGTGGTCGGGCGCATAGCACAGAAGGGTGTTATGGTCAGTATAGTGTTGCTGAATGGTTTTCACGATTTCGTCAAAGCACTCCGCTTCAATGGAAATGGCGTTTAGCGCCTGTTTGGACTCCGGGCCGAACGCGTGCGCGGCGCTGTCGTATTCAAACGTATGGATGCTGATGAGGTCATATTTGTTTTCGGTAATCAAACGTTGGGAGGTTTCTTTGATTCGGATTGCGTTGGGCTCTTCAAAGTAATCCAGTTCACGCCCGGCGAAAATGTGCAAAAACGAGGAATCCGTGCCGGCGACAATGGCGATTTTCTTCCCTTGTGCCAGCAGCACATCATACAGAGTTTCGCATTCCAGCTTCGGTCTGACATAGGTGAGAATGCCGTGCACCTCAGGCTCCACGCCGGTATACATGGACGCGTGGGCGACCGGGGTGACCGATTCCACGGTACTGCACATGGGCAGCGCCATTTGCGTATGCGCATACACAGGTGCAAACAGCGAAATTTCTTTTTGCCACACATACATGGGCACAGCATCGGCATGGTATATCACCGCGCGGTCGGCAAAAAAGGACAGACGGTCGGTCAAAATATCCATCGCCCATTGAATCGGCTGTTCAAATTGTTTCGGCAGTTGGAAGCCCATGCAGTAAGCGAGGTTGCCCGCAAAATGCTGAAGCGGCAAAGCATTATAATGATCCATATTGAAAAGCACCTTTCGTTTTTATCGACTTTTGAGCGGCGTTATATATTATATTGTGAAGCCCCTCTTATCGCTTATCTCCGCCTTGATTTTTAAGCGGCTTCACAATATTAAACCAAAAAAGGCCGTTGCAAACGGCAACAGCCCTTGTTGTAACTCACCTATTACTGTTTTCTAAAGCAATCGCTGCAGTAGACGGGACGGTCGCTGCGCGGTTCAAAAGGAACCTTGCAGGATTTTCCGCATTCCGCGCAAACTGCATCGTACATTTTACGCGGACCTGCGCCGTTGCCGCCGCCGGTGCTGGCTTTACGGGCACTGCGGCAGGCTTTGCAGCGCTGCGGCTCGTTTGTGAAGCCCTTTTCCGCGTGAAATTCCTGCTCGCTGGCAGTGAAAGTGAATTGTTGACCGCAGTCTTTGCAGGTCAGGATTTTGTCTTTGTACATGAAATACCTCTTTAATTATTTGCAAATCTTTTGATTCGCTACCTTATCATACAGTATGATTAACTAAAATGCAACTAATATTTTTAAAATAACGAAAATAATCCGAGAAAATGCTGATTAAAATAAAAATTATGCCGAAAACAGCCGTAATTTTAAGTTAATTTCTTATGACTCTCTCTTTTTTTCCGCAATATGCTTACCGCAACCGCGGCAAGCGTCACACTAGCGCAGCCTGCCAAAAAACCGATCCGGAGCGAATGCTGTCTTTTGAGCCGATGGGAGAGATCGTCGTAACCGCTGCCGATGTTGATGTCCGAGACCTCAGGCCTGCGAACCGATAATTTCGCGGTTCTTGCGTATTGCTGGTATTGCTTACGGCAGGCGGAGCAGACGCGCAGGTGTTCCCGGACGGCTTCACGGGTTGAGACGCTGAGTGTATTATCCCGATACAGAGTGATCATATCCAAAACGGCGTCACAGTTCAAGTTCATTTTTCAATTCCTCCGTCAGCATTTTTTTGGCGCGAAAATAAATGACCTTTGCTGAGTTTTCGCTGATTCCGAGTGCCTCCGCGACTTCGGTAAAGGGAAGCTCGGCATAGATGCGCAAGATTACGACATCGCGGTATTTATCGGGCAATTTGTGCACCAGCCGTTTGACCGAATCACAGACCGCCCTGCGTATCAATGAATCCTCCGGATTGTCGAGATTCGTCCGGCAGAAAGCATCGGTAACCAGATCGGTGTTGATGGCATCAAGGCCCTGATTATGTTTGCGCAAGTATTTATAATAGGTGTGTTTTGCGATTGCGGCGAGCCAGGTAAACAGCTCGCTCTTTCCTTTGAAGCGGTGAAAAGCCGAAAAGGCCTGAAAAAAAGTCTCCTGTGTCAGTTCTTCGGATAAAAGCGCGTCGCCGCAGAGCGCGAACAGGAATGCATGAACGCGGGAGGCGTTTTCACGGTAGATTTTTTCAAATGGGTCCAATTCGCACCTCTTTTCCTCTTTGATAAATGCTTAATATAGTTAGTACCCGTTTACGGGTAAAAGTTACAAAATATTTTTTTAAAACTGATTAAAATATTGTAACTTTCTCCCGTTTGATCGGACTAACTCTCTGTGGCTGAATCCACGGGAGGAACATGAATGAGTTTTAAAATCGTCGGCACGGGCATGTGCGTGCCGGAACGCATCGTCACAAACGACGAGCTTTCACAGTTGGTCGACACCAATGACGAGTGGATTTCACAGCGGGTGGGTGTTCGTCAAAGACATATCTGCACTTCGGAGACAACAACGGATTTAGCGTTCACAGCCGCCAAACGCGCGCTCGACGACTGCGGCATGAAAGCCGAGGAACTGGACCTGATCTTAGCTGCCACAGTCAGCGGAGATACTGTGACGCCGTCTCTTTCCTGCGTGATTCAAAAAAGGCTCGGGGTACATTGCATGGCGATGGACATCAGCGCGGCATGTTCGGCGTTTGTGTTTTTGCTCGAAACGGCGGCCTGCTTTTTCGCCCGCGGCACATCGCACAGCGAGTATCAAAATATTCTCGTCGTGGGTGCGGAACGCCTGAGCCGGATCACGGACTGGGAAGATCGCTCGTCCTGTGTGATCTTCGGTGACGGGGCGGGGGCTGCGGTGCTCTCCCGCGGCGAAAATTATCTCGACGCCGTATTCACGGTAACAGGAGACGAAAATGCGCTGCGGGTTCCGAATTACGCCGGGAAGAGCCCGTTTTCGATGCTCGCGCCCGAATCGCCCTATATCCATATGAGCGGGCAGGAGGTCTACAAGTATGCAGTTCTGTCGATGGCGCAGGATATCGGCACGCTGTTAACCCGAAACGGCCTCTCGGCAGATGCCTTAAAATTCATTATACCACACCAGGCCAACCGGCGCATCATCGAAGCGGCGGCAGAGCGCTCGGGCATACCGATCAATAAGTTTGTGATCAACATCGACCGTTACGGCAACACCTCATCGGCCAGCATTCCGATTGCGCTGGACGAACTCAACAAAGAGGGTAAACTGGAAAAAGGCGATCTGCTGCTGCTGACGGCATTCGGCGGAGGTCTTGCAAGCGCATCCTGCCTGTTAAAATGGTAACATTCGAAATATAAAAAATAAAGGAGAAATTGACATGGTAACCGAAAAAATCAAATCACTGTTAGTCGAAAAGCTTGAGTGCGACGCCTCTAAAATCACGAACGAGACCATTATGACCGATCTCGGCATCGATTCGCTTGACATCACAGAGTTGGTCATGGATCTCGAAAACGAATATAAAATCGAGATCGAACTGGCTGAAGACATTAAAACGGTAGCCGATCTGGCAAACGTCATTGAAGAAAAGATAAAGGGTTAAATTATGATCAAATCAATTATTTGCGAACGGTTAGGCATCCGTTATCCGGTGTTTCAGGGCGGTATGGCCTGGATCGCCGACGGGAAACTGGCCGCCGCCGTCTCGAATGCGGGCGGACTCGGTCTGATTTCGGCGATGAACGCGGGGCCCGATTATCTGCGTGAGCAAATTTCGGTCGCCCGTTCGCTGACCGATCAGCCGTTCGGCGTCAACATCATGCTGCAAAGTCCGTTTGCCGAACAGGTTGCCGATGTGGTCGCCGAAGAGAAAGTCAAAGTCGTAACCACCGGAGCGGGTATGCCGACCGATTTTATGGCGCGCTGGAAGGCCGCAGGCGTTGTAATTATCCCGGTGATCGCCTCGGTGGCGATGGCGCAGAAGATGGAAAAACTGGGCGCTGACTCCGTCATCGCTGAAGGTGAGGAATCCGGCGGGCATATCGGCGAACTGACGACGATGGCTATGGTACCGCAGGTGTGCGATGCGGTGAAAATCCCCGTGATCGCAGCGGGCGGCATCGGCGACGGCAGAGGCATGGCGGCGGCATTGATGCTCGGGGCGTGCGCAGTCCAGATGGGCACGCGGTTTTTGGTCGCCAAGGAGTGCGGCGTACATCAAAATTATAAGGATATGGTGCTCAAAGCGACTGATATTTCGACCGTCACAACCGGACGGCGTTTTGCCGCAAGCACTTGTCGTCAGCTGAAGAATCAATTCAGCCGGAATTTTAAACAGGTTGAATTTTTACCCGAGACCACGGTTGAAATGATCAACGCACTCGGCGTCGGCTCTTTACGAAAAGCGGCTGTCGAGGGCGACACCAAAGCCGGATGCTTTTTGGCGGGGCAGATTGCGGGAATGGTAAACCGCGAGCAGACCGCCGAGGAGATCATCACCGAGGTTGTCGGACAGGCGGAAACGCTGCTCAAAGGGGCCTGCAAATGGGTCGGATAGCGTTTCTATTCTCGGGGCAGGGCGCGCAGTTTCCGGGTATGGCAAAAGAATTTTACGAAACCGGCGCCATTGTTCGGGAATTGTTTGACGCGGCGGAAGTGATTCGCCCCGGGACTCTGCGGCAGTGTTTTGAAGGCACGCCCGAGGAACTCAAGCAGACCGAAAATACGCAGCCGTGTCTATATTTAGCTGACTTTGCGGCGGCAATTGCGGCGCGTGAAGCGGGAATCAAACCGGACACGGCGGCGGGATTTTCACTCGGCGAGCTGCCCGCGCTGGCGTTCGCCGGAGCTTTCGATCCGTTGGACGGTTTTCGGCTGGTCTGTGAGCGAGGTCGAATCATGGCAAAGTACGCAAGCAAGATCAAAGCGTCGATGATGGCGGTGGTCAAACTGCCGCATGAGACGGTCGAATCCGTTTGCGCCGAATTCGACGGAGTCTGGCCGGTGAACTACAACACACCGGAACAGCTTGTAGTGTCCGGATTGGACGAACAACTGAAGCTGTTTGAGGAAAAAATCCGCGAAAAGGGAGGTCGGTGCGTTCCGCTTGCAGTCGGCGGGGGTTTTCATTCTCCGTTAATGGACGGCGCGGCAGAAGAATTTGAAAAAGCGCTTGAAAAATATGAAATCAGAACACCTGTTTTGCAGTGCTATACCAACTGTACAGGGGAACCGTATACAAAAAACCCGAAATATTTATTAAACCGGCAGATCAATCACCCGGTCCGTTGGCAGCAAACCGTCTCGGCAATGCTCGCCGACGGCGTGACTGTTTTTATCGAGACCGGAGTGGGATCGGTACTGACCAAAATGGTGCAGCGTATGGCTCCCGGGGCCGTCTGGCGTTCGGTGCAGACGCCGCGGGAAATCGAACTCGTTTTGGAGGAACTAAAATGATGTTACAGGGAAAGGTTGCGGTCGTGACCGGCGGTTCACGGGGCATCGGGCGCGCAATCTGCTTGAAATTAGCCGAAGAGGGCGCTTCGGTCGCGTTTTTATTTGCCGGGAATACCGAAAGCGCAGAAAAGACGCTTGCCGAATTAAAAGCGCTCGGAACGAAGGCGGCTTGTTACCGCAGCGATGTCTCGGATTTTGCGGCGGTCTCCGCTGTGTTCGGCGAGATTGTTAAAGAGTTCGGAACCGTCGATATTTTAATCAACAATGCGGGCATCACCTGTGATAAGTTAATGCTAGCGATGATAGAAGACGAATTCGACCGTGTGGTAAATGTCAATTTAAAAGGCGCGTTCAACACCATCAAGCAGGTCTATCCGATTTTTGCGCGCAAGCGTTCGGGTAAGATTATTAACATCTCCTCGATCGCGGGTATCACGGGCAACGCCGGGCAAGTGAATTACGCTTCCGCCAAAGCCGGGTTAATCGGCTTGACAAAATCGGTGGCGCGCGAACTCGCGGGGCGCGGAATTTGCTGCAACGCGGTGGCTCCCGGCTTTATCGAAACCGATATGACCGCCGCAACGCCGCTCAATCAGCAAATGCTTGCGTCGGTACCTCTAAACCGCATGGGAAAACCGGAGGAAGTGGCCGAACTCGTGTCTTTTTTGGCTTCTCCGAAAAGCGATTATATCACCGGAAGCGTAATTCAAATCGACGGCGGCCTGGCAATGTGAATATTCGAAGGGAAGAAGTGTTTTCGGTAAAATCGATTTTTTTATCAAGCATTATAGAGAGGATGAAAACAACATGAGACGCGTGGTTGTCACCGGAATGGGCGCATTGACACCGATCGGAAACGATGTTCCGACCTTTTGGGAAAACCTGAAGGCGGGGTCTTTGGGTATCGGCCCGATCACCAAATTTTCCGTCGAGGACTGCAAATATAAGCTGGCAGCACAGCTGAAGGACTTCGATGCGCTGAGCTGCCTGGATAAAAACACGGTGCGCAGAACCGATTTATTCGTGCAGTACGCACTCTTTGCCGCCGCGGAGGCCATGGAGGACAGCGGTTTGGAAGGCACGATGCAGCCCGAGGACTTGAGTGTGGTTTTCGGCTCGGGCATCGGCGGTTTTGAGACCTTCTGCGCCGAACATGTCTCCATGCTCGAGGGCGGCCCGCGAAAGGTCTCTCCGCTTTTTGTGCCCAAAATGATCTCAAATATCGCGGCGGGCAACATCGCCATCCGCTACGGCGCGCGCAATTCCTGCCTGTCGGTGACGACGGCCTGCGCGACCGGAACAACCGCCATCGGCGAAGCGTTCCGTGCGATCCGCGACGGTTATGCCGAAGCCGCCATCTGCGGCGGTAGCGAGGCGGCGATTACACCACTGGCTATGGCCGGATTTACGAATGCGTTGGCGCTCTCCACTTCCGACGATCCCAAAGCGGCATCTCTGCCTTTTGATAAGCGGCGCGGCGGTTTTGTGATGGGCGAGGGCGCGGGAGCATTGATTTTAGAAGAATACGAACACGCGGTCAGACGCGGCGCGAAAATTTATGCCGAGGTCTGCGGCTACGGCGCAACCTGCGACGCTTATCATGTGACCGCTCCGGCACCGGAACCCGATACCGCGGCAAGAGCTGTCAAAAACGCATTGCTCGGCTCTGAAAACGTTGATCCGACCCGGATTTACGTCAACGCGCACGGCACCGGCACCGCGCTCAACGACCGCTGCGAGACGGCGGCTTATAAAAAGGTCTTCGGCGAAAAAGCGGGCGAGCTGCACATCAGCTCCACCAAGTCGATGACCGGACATATGCTCGGGGCAGCGGGTGCGATTGAGGCTGTTGCGGCGATTCTGGCGCTGCGCGAGGGCATCATTCCGCCCACCATCAACCTGAATGAACCCGACCCCGACTGCGATTTGAATTATACGCCCAACAAAGCGAAAAATACCGATCTCGATCTGTCGATTTCAACTTCGCTGGGATTCGGCGGTCACAACGCCTGCATCGCTTTTCGGAAAGTAGTTTAAAGTAAATTTTCAACCCGGAGTTTGGTTCCTACAGCAAAAGAATTTTACTCCGTAAACCATGCCAAACTTCCAAAAAGGAGGTCACATTATGCAATTACAACTTGTCAAAGATTTGGCCGAATTGATGCGCCAATACGGACTCGGGCGGCTTGAAGTGCGCGACAGCGAAGTCCATGTGCTGCTCGAGTCGCAAAAACACGCCTCCGATCCGGCAGCCATTGTAACGCCGTCTGTTGCCGTGGCGAATACCGTTGTGCCGGCTGTTAATACCGAAAAACCGGTACCCGCATCTGCACCGGAAACACCAAAGACCGATGCCTACTGCCAGAAGTCACCGTTGGTCGGTACGCTGTATTTAGCCCCGTCCGAGGACAGCCCGCGTTTTGTCGAGGTCGGCACAAAAGTCAAAAAAGGCGACACCCTCTGCATCGTCGAAGCCATGAAAGTGCTGAACGAGCTGACCGCCGAAACTGACGGCAAAATAGTCGAGGTCTGCGGAAAAAACGCCGCGCTTGTAGAATTCGGCCAGCCGCTGTTTTTAATCGAGAAGGTTTAAACTATGACGCAAGAGCAAATAAAACAGATTTTGCCGCATCGGGATGCGATGTTATTGATCGACGAGGCCGAAGCCGTCGACGGCGTTTCGCATGCCAAAAAGCTGATAAAAGGCGACGAGTGGTTTTTACGCGGGCATTTTCCGGGCGACCCGGTGGTGCCGGGCGTGATTTTATGTGAAATTTTAGCGCAGTCCACCTGCGTGTTACTGGCACCCGGAGGACGAACCCTCTTCACGGGACTCGATAAAGTGCGTTTTAAAAATATTGTCAAACCGGGCGATTTGTTCGAGACGGAATGCGTGATCACCAAGGCGCGCGCCCCATTTTATTGGGCGTCCGGAAAGGGATTCGTGGACGGAAAACTCTGCGTAAGCGCGGATTTTTCGTTTGCCATGATCACAGAACCCCATGTTTAAAAAGATTTTAGTCGCAAACCGCGGTGAAATCGCCGTACGCATCATCCGCGCCTGCCGCGAGATGGGCATTGCCACGGTCGCGGTGTATTCCGAACCGGACAAAAACGCCCTGCACGCCGCCCTTGCCGACGAGCGCATCTGCATCGGCCCGGCTTCGGCGGTGCAGAGCTACTTGAATATGCAAAATATCATCAGCGCCGCGTTGGCCACCCATGCCGAGGCCATCCACCCCGGCTACGGATTTTTATCCGAGAACAGCTTGTTCGCCGCGCTGTGTGTTCAAAACGATATCGTTTTCATCGGTCCGGAGAGCGAAGTCATCGACCGGATGGGCAACAAGGATCAGGCGCGCCGGCTGATGATATCGGCGGGCGTTCCGGTTATTCCGGGCAGCGGCGTTGTAAAAGACGTAACAGCAGCCAAAAAAGCGGCGGCTAAAATCGGCTATCCGCTGCTCGTGAAAGCCAGTGCGGGCGGCGGCGGCAAGGGCATCCGCATTGTCGAGCGCGAAGAAGACCTCGAAAAATCGGTGGTCGCGGCTTGCGAAGAGGCCAAAAAGGCCTTCGGGTGCGGCGACGTGTTTTTGGAAAAATACCTGACCTCGGTGCGCCATGTCGAGGTGCAGATTCTGGCCGATCAGGCCGGGAACGTGGTCTGTCTCGGCGAGCGCGACTGTTCGCTGCAAATCGGCAGGCAGAAGGTGATCGAGGAGACCCCCTGTCCCGCGATTGACGAGTCCGTCCGCAAAAAGCTTTGGGAAGCAGCGGTCAAAGCGGTCAAGGCGGCTAAATACACCAACGCCGGAACCGTGGAATTTTTACTCGCACCCGACGGAAATTTTTATTTTATCGAGATGAACACCCGCCTGCAGGTCGAGCACCGCATCAGCGAGGAAGTCAGCGGCATCGATCTGGTCAAGTGGCAGATCCGCATCGCCTCGCAGATCGAGCTGCCGTTTAAGCAAGAGGATATCCGCTTACACGGCGCGTCGATTGAGTGCCGCATCAACGCGGCGGGCGGCGGCAAAGTGTCGTTTTTGCATATTCCGGGCGGCACCCGCGTCTCTTTTGACACCGCATTGGTTCAAAACGCCGAGGTCACCCCGTTTTACGATTCGATGATCGGGAAATTAATCACTGCCGGAAACGACCGCGAAGAGGCCGTGCGCAAGATGGAAGCGGCTTTGTGCGAGCTCGTCATCAGCGGCGTTCCGACCAACATCGAAAAGCAGTCGGAAATCATCCGCAGCCCGGAATTTCACGGAGCCGAATATGATACGGCATGGTTACAGAGAAAAATGAAAAATGAAGAGATAAAAAATAAAAATTGACGTATGGGGAGGAACCCATGAGCGAATTCAACATAGCGGATCTTTTCCGCAAACCCGCCAACCAGCTTGAGCCCGGCGGCGTCCCCCGAAAACCCGCCGACGACCGCGAGCAGTGCCCGCGCTGCAAGCAATATTTTCCCCGCAAGCGGCTCGAAAAGAATAACCGTGTCTGCCCCTCCTGCGGACACCATATGTCCCTGTCGGCCCGGCGCAGATTGGAAGCGGTCTGCGCCGTCGGAAGTTTTTCGGAGTTGTTTTCCGACATCACGGCGCGGGATTTTTTGAATTTTCCGGGATATGAGGAAAAATTGAAAAAGGCGCGCGACGGCAGCGGGGAAAATGAGGGCGTGATCTGCGGCACCGGCATCATCGGCGGTGTCCGTTGTGCGCTGTTCGCGATGGAATCGGCTTTTATGATGGGCAGCATGGGTGCTGCGGTCGGCGAGCGCATCACCCGCACCTTTGAATATGCCACCGTAAACCGTCTGCCCGTTGTCGGCTTCACGGCCTCGGGCGGCGCGCGGATGCAGGAGGGCATTATCTCCCTGATGCAGATGGCAAAAATCAGCGGCGCGATTCAACGCCACGGCGAAGCGGGCGGGTTTTATCTCGCAATATTGACCCATCCGACCACGGGCGGTGTCACCGCCAGTTTTGCGATGTTAGGCGACATCATTATTGCCGAACCCAAGGCGCTGGTCGGCTTTGCGGGTAAGCGTGTGATCGAACATACCACCAAAAGCAAACTGGCAGCCGATTTTCAGACCGCGGAATTTGTACTGAAACATGGCTTTCTCGATGCCATTGTCGAGCGCAAACAGCTCGGAGATGTGATCGGTCGCTTATTAAAACAGCACACAACGGAGAAAAAGATATGACCGCTTACGAAAAAGTCAAAATCGCACGCGACCAACAGCGGCCCACGGCATCGGCCTATATCGGTCAATTGCTGCATGAGGTCACTTTGCTGCACGGTGACCGCAACTTCGGCGACGACGACGCCATTTTGGGTGGCATCGGGCTGCTCGGGGATACCCCCGTCACGTTCATCGGCATCGAGCGCGGCACCGATCTCGAGAGCCGCATTCGCTGCAATTTCGGCGCACCGAGACCCGAGGGTTACCGCAAAGCGCTGCGGCTGATGAAGCAGGCCGAGAAGTTCCACCGGCCCGTGATCTGCCTTGTCGACACCTCCGGCGCGCACTGCGGTGCGGACGCCGAGGAGCGCGGGCAAGGGCAGGCGATTGCCGAAAATCTGATGGAGATGATGGGCTTAAAAACGCCCGTGATTTCGGTGATCATCGGCGAGGGCGGTTCGGGCGGGGCGTTGGGCCTCGCGGTCGCCGACCGGATCTATATGCTCGAAAACGCGGTGTATTCGGTGATTTCGCCCGAGGGCTGCGCAAGCATTTTGTTCAAGGAGCAGGGCGCGGAGGCCGAGGCGGCCGAGTGCCTGCATTTGACCGCGCAGGACAACAAAAAACTCAGGGTGGCGGAAGACGTCATCCCCGAGGATTTTAAGCATTTTCACGCGATGTGCCTCTCGCTGCGCGAGCGGCTTTTGGGCGACATTGCTTTGCTCTCGGCACAATCGGTTGAAACATTATTAAACAACCGGTATGCACGGTTTCGCCGCCTCGGTATTTATGAAGGGGGCAAGGGGAGGAGTATATGAGGCTAAAAAGTGTAAACCATGTCTCCGCACATTCTGTAAACTATGTTACCATACTAAATACTACGTTCACACGCCGAAGAAAAATAAATTATCCGAAATTATAGAACGACATTTTTAATAAACGGGCGAACGAAGTTCGCCCCTACCCGTCTTTGCAAGGAAAACGCAGGGCGAGCTTTGCGTTATTACGAAGCAATCCAGAGAAAAAGCGTTCGGTTTATCGCATTGTCAGAATGCTATGTAGTCAGGATGCCGCGCGTCTGGATTGCCGTGAAATCTAGATTGCCGCGGGAGTAAACCCCTCGCAATGACGATTGAATACGATTAAAACATAAACTTGGTAAGTGGAACGCGGGCGGCCACATGGGGCCGCCCCTACGAGGTGAATCCGTCCACCGCTGCAGGCGGAAGATGAATTGCTATGCAATTCATCCGGGAGTTCGTAAACGAACTCCTTTCCCCAATCCCTTTAACACCATGCCGAAACGGCATGGCGGGAGGTAAAGATTTTTCTATTGACTCCGGGGATGGATAACGATAAAATAAGAGCGACGAAATGGTGCAGGCCATTCTGATTTTGATGGGCTGCGAAAAATGAAGGGAGTACTATCATGGCTTTCAAAGTGTGTTTTATCGGCGCGGGGAGCATCGGGTTTACCCGCGCGCTGTTTACCGATCTGATGTCGGTGGAGGCATTCCGGGGCAAGATCGCGGTCTCATTTACCGACATCAATCCGCACAACCTTGAGATGGTGCGGGCGCTCTGCCAGCGCGATCTGGACGAGAACGGCGTCAAGACGACCATCGAGGCCACCACCGACCGAAGCGCCGCCCTTAAGGAATCCAAATACATCATCAACTGCCCCCGCATCGGCGGGCTGGAGGCGTTTGAAACCGATATTGAGATACCGTTAAAATACGGGGTCGACCAATGCGTGGGCGACACGCTCTGCGCGGGCGGCATCATGTACGGTCAGCGGGTCATCGCCGCGATTTTGGATTTTTGCAAAGACATCCGCGAGGTTTGCGAGCCAGGCGCGCTGATGCTGAACTACAGTAACCCCAACGCCATGGCGACCTGGGCGGCGAACAAATACGGCAAAGTGCGCACCATCGGCCTGTGCCACGGGGTCATGGGCGGACATGCCCAAATCACCGACGCATTCGGACTGAAACAGGAAGAAGTCGACATCATCTGTGCGGGCATCAACCACCAGACCTGGTACATCTCCATCAAACATAACGGCGAGGACCTGACCGGCAAGCTGCTGGCGGCCTTTGAGAGCAACCCCAAGTATGCCAAGACCGAAAAGGTGCGCATCGACATGCTGCGCCGTTTCGGGTATTACTCCACAGAATCCAACGGGCACTTGTCGGAATATGTGCCGTGGTACCGCAAGAACGCGGACGAGATCAATAAATGGATTGACCTGTCGGTCTGGATCAACGGCGAAACCGGCGGCTATCTGCGGGTCTGCAAAGAGAGCCGCAACTGGTTCGAGACCGATTTCCCGAACTGGATGAAAGAGCCCTTCCGCAAATACGACGGCAGCGAACGGGGACACGAGCACGGCAGTTACATCATTGAGGGGCTTGAGACCGGAAAACTCTATCGCGGACATTTCAACGTGGTCAACAACGGCTGCATCACGAATCTCCCCGACGACGCGATTGTGGAGGTGCCGGGTTATGTCGATTATAACGGCGTCAACATCCCGCAGGTGGGCGATCTGCCGCTCGGGTGTGCGGCGGTCTGCAACGCGTCGATCAGCGTCCAGCGGCTGGCGGTAGAAGCGGCTGTCCGGGGCGACGACACGCTGTTGCGGCAGGCCTTTATGATGGACCCGCTGACCGGTGCGATTTTAACCCCGCCGTACATCTGGCAGCTTGTGGACGATATGCTGGTCGCGCAGGAGCAGTGGCTGCCGCAGTATAAAGCCGCAATCAAAGCGGCGAAAAAGCGTCAAAAAGGCGAGCGCCTGCCCCTGAAAGAAGTGAAAGCCGCCGCCCGTCTGAAAGAGAAGACCGTTGAGGAAATGTCTAAGGCCAAAGAAGAAACCCGCCGTATTGCCGCCGCAGCCGATAAGGCCGCCGACGCGAGGGCGAAGCAGAAGTAAAACTTATTATAAAAAATCAGAGGGGACGAACGCAGTTCGTCCCCTCTGATTTTACGATCGACAAGGGCGTTGCTGGCAACGGAGCGGAATCCCTCCACCACTGCAAGGCGGAAAGAAGAATTGCAATGCAATTCTTCCGGGGAATTCACTTGTGAATTCCCTTCCCCCATTCCCTTTAACAAGGGAGGTAAAAGGATGGAAGCGCGGCGGGAGATTTTAATCCAATCACCGCGGCATTACCAATAAAGAACAATGCGGGCGGATGCTCTCCGCCCGCATTTGTTATAACCTTCGATTATTCAATTGGAAACAATTCGGCGGCGTTTTCGTAAAGGACACGGCGCTGTTCGCGCGGGGATAAGCCGACGCGGCTGAAAAGCTCCATTTCGCTCGAGGGCGACCACATCGGGTAATCGGTGCCGAACAATACTTTTTCGGGGCCGAAAACCTCGAACAAGTGTTTGGCTTTTTCGGGGCTGAGCGCATACAGCGAAGACGAGCAATCGACATAGAAGTTTGGTAACCCCGGCAGTTCCTTTTCGGCGTCATCCCAGCAGCTCCAGCCGCCGAAATGCGCGGCGATCACCGTGAGGTCGGGAAGTTTCTTTTTCAAATTTAAAATCTGCTGCGGGTGCGAATAATGAAAACGCGTGTCCCCCGCATGGACTAAAACCGGCAGTTTACCGATGAGCTTTCGACAGAGATTGACGGCTTTAGCGGAATCTGCGGCGAATTTTTGAAAATCGGGGTGTATCTTAACGCCTTTTAAGCCGAGTGAAAGCAAGTGCTGTAAATCACCGTCAAGGTCTTTGCTGTCGGGGTGCAAAGTCCCGAAACCCGTAATGACGCCCGGATGTTCGTTGACCTGCGCGGCGATGAACTCGTTGATCGAGCGCACCTGTGCGGGCATCACCGAGACGCTGTGAATTAAGTAATGGGTGATTCCGGCGCGTGTGCCCTCTTGCAAAAGGGTGGAAGCCGTTCCGTCGAAGCGGACGGGCATATCGTAAAACTCGGCGATGCTCTGTGCGGCGCGGGATGCGATTTTATCGGGGTAGACATGGCAGTGCGAATCGAAGATGGGGAGCATTTGATAAACGACCTTTACTCAAAAATAGGTTGCGAATCCCGGAGAAATCCGCCGGGAATAATTTATGATAGCATAAAAACGGTTGGTTTGCCAATGTTTTTGAGGCTGGTTTCAAATTTGCTTGATAACCTATTAAAATAGTGTATAATAGGGAATAAGGAGGGATCGAGATGATGATTTCGACAAAGGGACGTTATGCGCTGCGGGTGATGATTGATCTGGCCGAGCACAACAAAGGCGAATATATTCCGTTGAAGGAAATTGCGGACAGGCAGGATATTTCGGAAAAGTACTTGGAGAGCATTATCGCGGTGATGTCAAAAGCCGGGTATCTGACCGGAATGCGCGGCAAGGGCGGGGGGTACAAGCTGACCCGGCTGCCCGAGCAGTACACGGTCGGGGAGATTTTAAAGCTTACCGAGGGTTCTTTGGCTCCGGTGGCTTGTCTTGAGGTGAGCCCGAATCGCTGCGGCAGGGCTGCCGAGTGCAAGACGCTGCCGATGTGGCAGAAATTCGCCAAACTGACCGATGAGTTTTTTGAGGGGATCACACTGGCTGACCTTGTCGAAAATCCCGGTGAGCAGATGAACTATACGATTTAAAATTAAAAATGGGTCTTGACTAGAACAGCGAGGAGTAGTAAGCTGTAAACGAGGTCAAGATCATGAAAAACAAGTATGTCAACCGTGCAAAGATTTCAGAGGTAAAATTCAGGCAAGTTGTAAGGCATT
>Ga0116170_10000134_pt1 | contig 72965 bp, 62 predicted proteins | sample AD_JPNHW1_MetaG_FD_89797 | JGI IMG/M metagenome (GOLD analysis project Ga0116170, IMG submission 89797) | Active sludge microbial communities of municipal wastewater-treating anaerobic digesters from Japan - AD_JPNHW1_MetaG | ecosystem: Engineered > Bioreactor > Anaerobic > Digestate | place... | reverse complement strand
TGCGTATTGGATGAACCACTACCCACGCAGACAGTTCGGTTATATGTCGCCCTCCCAGATGAGCACCTTCAAGACTGCATGATGTGGCAGGGGGGCGGCAATTCAACTTGCAATTCACAAAAAATGGATACAATTGTAACAAACTTGCAACACTGTAATGAATGTTGTATAATATGAGTTCCGAAGGGAGTGCTTTTGATGCGCATTTTTCTGCCACTTGCCAAACGGTTGAGCCTGATTGTCACGGCGGCCTTGCTTGTGCTACCACCCGCGGCTTTTGCGGAAACCGCAACGCCAAACGCGACCGTCAATCAGGTTACAGTTCAGGATGTGGTTACGCAAATTGGGGAAAACACCATCCGCTATCCGCAATTGGAAGGCATGAGCGATGCGGCTGTGCAGCAGAAAATCAACGACACGATTGTGGAAAAGGGGAAAATAACCCAACGGATGGTGACCCTGACCACGCTGAGCGAAACCGGCACAGGCTTGACGGTTGATTATGAGGCGTTTGTGGGCGGCGGCGTTTTTTCCACCGTGATAAGCGCATCGGGCATCATGGAAAACGGGCGGAAAGGGCAAGAGTATTCGACGCTTACCGTTTCGCTGGCGACCGGCGAACCCTTGACGTTGGCCGACCTGTTTACCGATCCGGATCAGGCGATTGCCGATATGGAAGCGATTCTCGAAAACACCTATCAGGATGAACTTTCCAGCTATTTAGAAAACAGCGCGCTGACTCCGTTGCCAACCAACAGCTTCACCCTTAACGCGGACGGCATTACCTTTTACTATCCGGCAAACCAGTTTGCCATGCTGAGCGGATACTCCGGCACCGCGCAGTTTAATTACAGTGAGCTGACGGACGATTGGCTTCAGGGCGGCGATAAGCTACCAGCCACACTCAACGCGCTGCCAGCTGCGATGAGCGATGCCGAAATCAAAGCCGCCATTGCCAAAACGGTTACGGCAGGCACGCTTCCGCATATTCACACAGCGCTTGGGGATAGCATCCCCGACCTGATCGACCGTTATCGGCTATTGCGCACGCCGGACGAATACCCCGGCGGGCGGTACTTCCAGTTTGAAGCGCCGGCTTTCCGGCAGGTGCTTGTGCTTTCGGACGCGCTTGGCAACGGTTGGGAACATTCCACGGTCCAGGGGATCATGAGCTTCAGAACGGATTTGTACGGAATCCAAACCGGTAAAACAACGCGTAAACGGTGGAATAAAATTCTGGGCCAACCGGAAAGCAGCGTGGAGTTTGATGAAAACCTTGCGTTTGATTACGGTTTGCCGGTTGGCACGGCGGATTACTATTCCTTCGGAGAACGTCAACTGCTGCTGTATGCCGATGCGGACGGCGTTCTGTACGCCATCCGCGTCACCTGACGAAATAACGACCGCGGAGGATTTATGCAAAAGGGTAAACGGAGCAGAGCCAAAGCCTACGATACAGACAGCCTGATGTTCCGCAGCATTATGGGGGTTATCCTGATTGCGCTCGGCATCCTGACGGTGATTTCTGTTGTAGGCGGAATCCGGGGTACCGCGTTTTCAATGGTCAAACAGGCGGCACAGGGATTGGGCGGCGGGCTTTGCCTCGGCATACCGCTCTTTTTGGTGTGGGGCGGCGGGCTGGTGGCATTTTCCGCCCATCAAAAAGCGCCGACACGGGCAATTCTGTTTCTGATGCTGTTTTACCTCTGTTTGCTGGGGATCATCAATTTGCTTAGCAAAGTCGGCACTGTTACTTTTTTCGACTATGCCGTAGCCTACAATCAGCAACTGACGCCGCCATCGCCGGATGCCGATGGCTATTGGGCCATCCTCAAAGCCGGATACCAGCTGTGCGGCACAAGCGGCGCTTTTGGCGGGGCATTGGGTATGCTGCTGGCCTGGCCGCTATGGACCTATGTGGGCGTAACAGGCGGCGTGGTGGTCCTGTGCGCGCTGGCCCTGATCTGCGTGCTGTTCTTCTCCCGGTTTGATATTGTGGGCAGTATTCAGCAGTTCAAGGAAAGCTCGGACGCAAAAAACGAACAGCGGGAGGTTGCGCGGCAGGCAAAGGCTATCGCCAAGCAGTTGAAAGCGCAGCAAAATCCTGTGGAAACCGCCCAGAGCGATCCTTCAAACGAGCTGGAAATTCCGGCGTATAAACGCCAGCGGGGTAAAAAGCCTGAACCTGTACAGCAAATCCCGCAAAACCCGCTGGCCATGCCCGGGGAACCGTCGCGCGGTTTTGCAGACGCGGCGTACGCGCAAACAGCCCAGATGGTTGGCGCGGGGCCGATGCAGACCACGCTGTTCACCGTGCCTTCCAACAATGTGGCGCTCTATGATGAAATGATTGTGCCGGAAGTGCCGGAAGGGGGCAGGGTTTCGGATTGGAAGCTGAAACCGGCCTACGCGCAGGGCGGTAACGCGCCCGTGACCGCGCCCGAGCCGGCGCAGGCGGTATCCGCCGCGTTGCCTAAGGATCGTGAGTCAGCCAAAGTCATCGAACGCATGGAGGTTAACCGCAGGCGTAAGGAGCAAATTCAACAAAAGATTAACGAAACGTCAAATGGCGGAACGTTGGAATATGGCGCGAACACGCGGCTGGAGCAGATGCTCGAAACCGCCAGAAAAAAAGCGGGCGAAACGCAACCGCCTGCCGGCAAAGCCGGTGGAGCTGAGCCAGTTCAACAGACTGAAAGGTTTGGAACCACCCAAACCATGACGGAACAGCAACGGGCTTATGCCAACCAGACAGCCGCCTACCAGCCCCCCGCGCTGGACAGGACGTTTGAAAGCGCTCCGGAAGCAAACGTTCAACGCGAGCAGCCGCAGGATCGCTTCGGCGCATACCGCAGACCCAATATAGACTCTCCGACCCAGTTTTCCCGGGGCGACCAACGCCCGGAGGCTCCAACCCCGAAAAAGCCTGAAGCGGCGACAACCGCTCAGGACAGACAAAAGGCAAAGAAGCCCTATCCCTATCCGATGATCGAGCTTTTGAACCTGCGAACCCAAACCCTGCCGGACACGCGGGACATTGACCGCGCCAACGCCATGAAGCTGGAACAAACGCTTGAAAGCTTCGGTATTCCGGCGAGCGTTCAGCGGGTTACGCACGGCCCGGCTGTTACGCGGTTTGAGCTGGGGCTTGTATCCAGCGGCATCAATGTGAAAAGGATTATGAACATTGCCGACAACATCGCGTTGGATATGGCCGCAAACGGCGGCGTGCGCATTGAGGTGCCGATCCCGGGCACGAATCTGTTCGGGGTGGAAGTGCCCAACAAGGAGATTGTCAGCGTTTCGCTGGCGGAGGTGTTGACCAGCCCGGAAATGACCAACGCCAAATCCCCGCTTTCCGTGGCGCTGGGTAAGGACATCGCCGGTCGCCCCATCATCTGCGATCTGGCTAAAATGCCGCATCTGCTGATTGCCGGCCAAACCGGCAGCGGTAAATCGGTCTGCATCAACTCCATCATCAACAGTCTTCTCTACCGGGCTACGCCGGAGGAAGTGCGCATGATTATGATCGACCCGAAGGTGGTGGAGTTGCAGGGTTACAACAAAGTGCCGCACCTACTTATCCCGGTGGTCAGCGATCCCCACAAAGCTTCGGGCGCGCTGGCTTGGGCCGTGCAGGAAATGCTGGACCGTTACCATAAAATGCAAAGCAAGGGCGTTCGGGAAATCGCCTCCTATAACGCGAAGGTAACCGGCGACGAGCCGAAGCTGCCGCGTATCGTCATCATCATCGACGAGCTGTCCGACCTGATGCTGGCCTGTAAAAAGGAAGTGGAAGAAAGCATCATCCGTTTGGCGCAACTGGCGCGCGCGGCGGGCATTCATGTGGTGGTCGCCACCCAGCGGCCTACCGTAAACGTGATTACCGGCCTCATCAAGGCCAATATTCCTTCCCGAATCGCGTTCGCGGTCGCTTCCAGCATTGACAGCCGAACGATTTTGGACATGAACGGCGCGGAAAAACTCCTGGGCAAGGGCGATATGTTCTATTATCCGACTGGGGAAAAAGCGCCCCTGCGCGTGCAGGGCTGTTACCTGAGCGACGCGGAAATCTCCAATATTGTGGATTACATTGGCAACAATTCGGAAACCGATTACGACGATACCATCACGGAAATCATGGAAAGCCCGGATACAGAGGACGCGGATAACGCCGGCGACACCGGCGCGGACGGGGATACCGATGAACGTTTGCAGGAAGCCGTTGAAATGGTGTTAAGCGATGGGCAGGCAAGCATCAGCATGCTTCAGCGTCGCATGAAAATCGGCTACGCCCGGGCAGGTCGGCTGATTGATGAAATGGCCTCCCGTGGCATCGTGAGCAAAAGCGCGGGCAGCAAACCCCGTGAAATCCTGATGAGTTATGAACAGTATCTGCAACAGAAGGATACGCTGCTCCGCTAAAGCGGAAGCAAAACCAAGACCGCGTCAGGGGGCGGAGCGCAAGGCCGCTCCCTGACGCGGCGTGCGTATAGGGAAAGGCTTGCCCGCCTCTTTTTTCGGTTTGGAACCATGATCCCAAAAGCGCGCCGGGCGGGTCCGCGCACACGGAGGGGAAACCCGCCCGCCATGGAACATGATCGGCGGGAAAGCCCCCGAAAACTTGACCCATTCCTTGACAATGCGAAGAACGCGCGTGTATAATCCACAATAACGTAGCAGTTGAGGTGACGCAAATGCTGACAAGGATACCCAAAGGAACCAAGGATGTTCTGCCTTCGGAAAGCCCCCGTTTGCAGGCGGTTGAGGCGCTGATGCGCGAAAAGGCCCGGTTGGCGGGTTACGCGGAAATCCGCACGCCTGTTTTTGAACATACTGAGCTGTTCGCGCGCTCCGCAGGTGAAACCAGCGATGTGGTTCGCAAGGAAATGTATACGTTTTTAGACAAGGGCGGACGCTCCATTACCCTGAAACCGGAAAGCACGGCGGGTGTAGTGCGCGCCTTTATTGAGTCTGGACTGTATGCGCAGGCGTTGCCGCTCAAGGTCTACTATTTGTATGCGCCGCATTTTCGGTACGAGGCGCCGCAGGCGGGCCGCCTGCGCGAGCATCATCAGTTTGGCATGGAGTGCTTTGGCGCGCCGCAGGCTTCGGCGGATGCGGAGCTGATCCTGACCGCGGTCAGCGTTTTGGAAAGCCTCGGCCTCAAAGGCGTTGCGCTGCGGATTAACTCCATCGGTTGCCCTAACTGCCGTCCGGCTTACCAGCAAAAATTGCGGGACTATCTGCACACCAAAGCGGACCGGCTTTGCAAGGACTGTGTGGAACGCACGGAAACCAACCCTTTGCGGGTGTTGGACTGTAAGAACCCCGAGTGCCAAAAAGAGCTTGCGGACGCGCCCCGGATGCTTGACGACCTGTGCGACGATTGCAAAAACCATTTTGAGGATTTGAAGCGTTTTCTGGATGCTTCGGAAACTCCGTTTGTGATTGATACTGGCATTGTTCGCGGCTTGGATTACTACACCAAAACGGTGTTTGAACTCACTACCGACACCCCGGGCGGCACTTTGACTGCCTGCGGCGGCGGCCGTTATGATAAACTGGTCGAGCAGGTCGGCGGGCCGAGCATCCCGGCGGTAGGCTTTGGCATGGGGATGGAGCGCGTGTTGATGCTGCTTGACCAGCTTGCGCAGGAAGATCAGAAGCTGCCAATCCCCAGCAACGCGCCCGACGTGTTTGTCGCCAGCCTGAACCGGGAGTTTGCCGTCAACGCTTTTGAACTGACGCTTGCGCTCCGCAAGGCCGGGTTAAAGGCGGATATGGATCACGCGGCCCGCAGCCTGAAAGCCCAGTTCAAGTACGCGGATAAGCTTGGCGCGGTCTATGTGGCAATTTTAGGTGAGGATGAAGTTGCCAAGCGCGTTGTGAAGCTGAGAAATATGAACACCAAGGAAGAACAGGAAATATCGCTCGCGGCGGCGCCGGAAACCATCAGGAGCCTTATTCTGAAACCGGTTGAGGAGGAATAACCACCATGGCGATGACCAAGCGCACGCATATGTGCGGTGAAATTGTCACAAGCGAAGTCGGAAAACAGGTGATCCTGAAAGGATGGGTCCAGCGCGCGCGCAACCTTGGCGGGCTGATTTTTGTGAGCATGCGGGACCGCACGGGCATTGTGCAGGTGATGTTTGACAGCACCGTGCTGGACGCGGATACCTTCGCGCTGGCGGAAAGCCTGCGCGGGGAATTTGTGATCGAGGTGGTGGGCGATGTGCGCAAGCGCGCGCCCGAAGCCGTCAATGACAAGATGCCGACCGGCGATGTGGAAGTGGTCGCGCGCGGCCTCAAGCTGCTCAACAGCAGCAAAACCCCGCCTATCTACATTGACGATGGCACAAACGAACAGGAATCGCTTCGCCTGAAATACCGTTACCTTGATTTGCGGCGGCCCAGCATGCAAAACATGCTCAAGTTCCGGCATCAGGTGATTAAGTGCCTGCGGGATTACATCGACGGGCAGGGCTTTATCGAAGTGGAAACGCCAATCCTGACCAAATCGACCCCGGAAGGCGCGAGGGATTATCTGGTGCCTTACCGCCAAAAACCGGGCCTGTTTTACGCTTTGCCGCAAAGCCCGCAGATTTATAAACAGCTGCTCATGCTGGCAGGGCTGGACCGCTACTATCAGGTTGCGCGGTGTTTCCGGGACGAGGACGGCCGCGCGGATCGCCAGCCGGAATTTACCCAGTTCGATATGGAAATGAGCTTTATTGAACCGGAAGATATTCAGGGGGTTGTCGAGGGCGCATATCAGCACCTGTTTAAAGAAGTGATGGGGTTGTCCATCCAATTGCCCCTGCCGCGCATGACCTGGCGGGACGCCATGGCTCGCTACGGCAGCGATAAACCGGACACCCGCTTTGGCATGGAAATCAGCGATGTGAGCGATACGGTGCGCGGCTGCGGCTTTACCGTATTTGAAAGCGCGCTGGAAAACGGGCAGATCGTTTGCGCCATTTGCGCCAAAGGCGCCGGGTCGCTCAGCCGCAAGGAACTGGACGCGTTGGGCGAGTTTGTGAAAACCTACCATGTCAAGGGCCTTGCGTGGGCTGTGCCGGCCGCGGACGGCACTTTGCGCTCCAGCTTTGCCAAGGGCATGCAGGGGGACAGCATGCAGCGGCTGCTTTCTGCCATGGATTGCGGCCCCGGGGACGCGCTGTTTGTGATTGCGGACCGCAAGCTGGTTGCGCTGACCGCGATGGGGCAGTTGAGACTCCGGTTGGGTAAAGAGCTGGGGTTGATTGACAAAACCCGTTACAACCTGCTGTGGATTACCGAGTTCCCGCTGGTTTCTTGGGACGAGGAGGAGCACCGCTTTGTGGCGGAGCACCATCCCTTCACCACCGTGATGGAGGAGGACGTCGCACTCATGGAAACCGATCCGGGCGCGGTCCGGGCCAAATCTTACGATCTGGTGATGAACGGCATCGAAATGGGCAGCGGTTCCATCCGCATCCACCAGAGCGAATTGCAGGAAAAAATGTTTAACCTGATTGGCCTTACGCAGGAAGAAGCGCACGATAAGTTCGGCTTCCTGCTGGAAGCCTTTCAGTATGGCACGCCGCCGCACGGCGGCTTCGCGTTCGGGATCGATCGGCTGGTGATGATCCTGAGCGGAGCGGACAGCCTGCGCGATGTGCTGGCGTTTCCGAAAATCCAGAACGGCGTGTGCTTGATGATGGATACGCCCGCTACGGTGCAGAAGGATCAGCTGGACCTGCTGAAAATCCGCGTAACGGAGTAAAGGCGCGTTTTGGGCAGAATTTACGAAGCCTACGTTGTCAAGCGCCTGAAAATCTGCTATACTAACGTGTGGAAACCATGAACCATAGGAGGTGTGGAGCGTGTCTGCAAAGAAAGACAACCTTCCTTTGAGCTTGCAAAAGGATGATGATTCCACTGGAAGCATCACTTATGCCAACGAGGTTATTGCCATTATTGCAGGCGTAGCCGCCAACGAGGTCGAAGGCATCGCGGGAATGTGCACCAGCGGGGGCATTTCCGATGTTTTTGGGCGCAATAAAAATATCACCAAGGGCGTGAAGGTCGAAATCGGTTCTGAAGAGGCCTCTGTGGATCTGTACGTGATCGTCGAGTACGGCACGCCCATCCAGACCGCCGCGACGGATGTACAGGAAAACGTTCGCAAGGCGATCGAAACCATGACAGGGCTTCACGTGGTGCGCGTGGACGTGCACGTGCAGGGCGTGAGCTTTGAAAAGGAAAACAAGGAAGCGCAAGCGGGAATTGCCAGCGCCGAGCTTGGCAAGGTAGGCGACGGCGCGAAACCGGCTAAACCGGCGCGCCCCATGGGTAAGGTAATTTTGGAAGATACGCCGCAACCCGAGCCGCCCGTTGAGGAAGCCGTACCGGACGCGCCCGAACCGGAACTCCCCGCGGAGGAAGTTCAGGAAAAGGCCGAGCCGGAGGCGCAGCCGTAAAAAAGCGATACCCCGAAAGACCGCACAGGGCTCTTTTGGGGTTTGCTTTGTTACGTGTTCTGCGGTGTAAGGAGGGATTCGCTTGAGGTTTAAGGCGTTGGATCGGATGATTTCCGCAATCTCCGGCCTCATCATTCTGGCGTTTGGCATCGGGTTGTTTGTATTTGGCACCGGCATTTTTCCCTTCCGGTTGGATGTGTCGTTTTTAGACCGCTCCTTCGCGCTGTGGCAACGCGCGGTGATGGTCGCCGCGGCGCTGGCGCTGTGCTTTTTTGGGCTGAGGGGCATCACGCTGCTGTTTCGCTCCAGCAAGGAAAAGGGCTTCATTTTGCAGCACACGGAGTATGGCGATCTCAGCATTTCCATGAGCGCCATGGAAAACATGGTGAAAAAGTGCGTGGATCCCCATGAGGATTTGAAAGTGTCCGGCACGCGCATCCACCACGCGCGGGACGGCGTGATTATCAGCCTCAGGATCGCGCTGGCAAACGGCGTAAACATCCCCATCACGGTAAGCGCGCTGCAAAAGCAGATCAAGCAGTACATCACCTCCTGCTCCGGCGTGGATGTGAAAGAAGTGCGCGTGATGGTGGAAACCAACAACAGCCTTACCGCCCCGTCTGCCGCCAAAACGCAAAGCACGATGATGGCGGATGTGGACGCGGCTTCCAAAGCCGGCGCGGTTGTGGACACGCTTCGGGAAACCGCGCAAAACGCCCTGCCCCCTGAACCCGCGCAGACGGAATCGCACCAGAAGGAGCCGTTCCATCAACGCCTGTTTAAGCGGGAGGATAAACCGCAGATTGTGCCCCAACCGCCGGTAAGCGAGCCTGTGGAAGCCGCTGAAGCGGTTGCGGACACGCTGACAGCCGAACCAGAACCTTCGGAAACCCCCGCAAACGAGGCGGCGACCCCGCATGAAGAAACTGCGGCGGCGACTGCAGAAACCCCTGATGATGACAAGACCGGTAAGGAGGAAGTTGGATGAACACACAAAATAGCAGCGACTGGTTTACCATTGGCACGGCCAAATGCGGGCTCCTGCACGGCGCGCTGGGCGCCGCAATCGCGTTTATGCTGATTTTCCTCGGCTTGTGGAACACCCTGCTGGTGGCGGTCTTCTGCGCCGTTGGGTATTGGATTGGCGCATATCAGGGGAAAAGCGCGCTGATTAAGAACACTATTAACAAACTTTTCCCGCCCAAAGGCGAGTGACTGACGAAACGGAGTGTATTTCATGGCTCGATCGGTAGCCAGACAGGCTGCAATGCAACTGCTGTACGAGCGGATGGCCGGCGGGGACGCCGATGATGAATCGCTGGATTTGGTTTATGAACAACTTGCGATGAATGGCGAAGAAGTTGGCGTTCAACCGTCCAGCGATGAGCGCGCCTATATCGAGGATGTGCTCGGTGGCGTCAGCAGCCATCAGCAGGAGCTGGATACACTCATTGAGCGGTACAGCAGCGGGGATTGGTCGCTGGATCGCGTGGCGCGTGTGGACCTGAGCATTCTCAGGCTGTCCGCGTACGAGCTGTATTACCGTAAGGATGTGCCGGACAACGTTTCCATCAGCGAAGCGATGGAGCTGGCCGATAAATACAGCGAACCCAAGAGTGGCCGCTACATTAACGGCGTACTGGGCGCGATTGAACGCGATAAGCGGAAGGAATGACCGCAGTGGACGTCGCAATCGGCTTTGATACGAGTTGCTACACTACGTCGGTCGCCGCCGTCGATGCAAATGGAAAAGTCATTGCCTTCCAACGGATGCTTTTACCGGTGCAAAGCGGGCAACGCGGCCTTCGCCAAAGCGAGGCCGTTTTTGCACATATCCGGCAATTGCCCGCTTTGGCGGAAAAAGCCGGGCAGGAGCTTGAGGGCGCCAGAATTGTAGCCGTAGCCGCTTCGGACGCACCTCGGGAGGATGAAGCCAGCTATATGCCCGTGTTCACGGTCGGGCTTGGGCATGCGCGCTCGCTGGCCAGCTTTCTAAAGGTTCCCTGCTACCGCTTTTCCCATCAGCAGGGGCATATTGCCGCAGGGTTGCTGGGGCAACCGCCGCTGGGGAATCGGTTTGTGGCGATGCACCTGAGCGGCGGCACCACGGAGCTGTTGCTGTCAGATGGCGGAAGCCTGACGCGCCTCGGAGGCTCGTTGGATTTGCATGCCGGGCAGTTGATTGACCGGGTTGGCGTAGCGCTGGGCTTACCCTTTCCGGCTGGGCCGGCATTGGAGCGCCTCGCGGTGGCGTATGCCGGGCTTCCCGAAGCGCTGATACCCGCCAGCATGGCGCACGGGGATTTGGATTGCCACCTTTCCGGTGCGGAAACCCGTTGCCAGCAGTGGATCCGTGAGGGTACGATGGAAAGCGGTCAAATGGCCGCCGAAGTTTTTGACCTGCTGGCGCGCACGGTAGCAAGAATGCTGGCTGCCGCCTGCAGGGAAACCCAAACCGATCAGGCGCTGGTTGTGGGCGGCGTCGCTTCCTCAACGTTGCTGCGAACATGGGTTGTCAAAAGGATGCAAAAGCTTGGCAGTTTGGCTCAACCGCGTTTCGGGCAGCCGACGTACAGCGCCGATAATGCGGCAGGCATCGCATGGCTGGGTGTTCGGAAATATGAATCCGAAAGCGCGCAAAGCCGCTGACGGAGAGCCTGTTTTGAATTGGGTTTATACCCTACGGCATGGGGCCAACGCCTGTGGTTTACGCGCGGGCAAGGTTCCAACCTGCCAAGCCTGCGGGACGCGGGCTAAGGCTCTCCCGCGGCGCATACGCTCGGTAGCCGTCGATGGCGGTTATGCAGACGGCAACCCAAAACGATATTTCCATTGCGGGCAGTCCGCAAAGAAAGAGGCGCTTATGGCAGCACAACTGCTGGATGGGAAATTGCTCTCCGCACAGGTGGAAAACGAGCTGAAAGTGCGCGTGGACGCTTTGCTGGCAAAAGGTCATAAGCCCGGGCTGTGCGTCATTCTGGTGGGGAACGATCCCGCCAGCCACCTGTATGTGGGCAATAAGGAAAAGGCCTGCGCCCGGTTAGGAATGGAATCCATAACGGTTCGCCTGCCGGAGAATGCCACGCAGGAACAGTTGGAAGCGGAAGTTTGCAAGGCGAACGCCAACCCCGCGATTCACGGCTTGCTGGTTCAACTGCCGTTACCCAAGCACTTAAATGGCGCAAAGGCGCTTTCGCTGATTTTGCCGGAGAAGGATGCGGACGGTATCCACGATGTAAACGCCGGCAAACTGATGCGCGGAGAGCCGGGCGCGATTGCCTGCACGCCCAAGGGCGCGCTGTACATGTTAAAATCAGCCGGTATCCAGATCAGCGGCAAAAACGCGGTGGTGATCGGGCGCAGCAACATTGTCGGCAAGCCGATGGCAATGCTTTTACTGCACGAGAACGCGACGGTCACCCTTTGTCACAGCCGCACCGCAAACTTGGCTCAGCATACCCGAAACGCGGATATTCTGGTTGCGGCCATCGGACAGCCCCGTTTTATCACGGCGGATATGGTAAAGGAAGGCGCGGTTGTGGTGGATGTGGGCATGAACCGCGTGGATGGCAAATTCTGCGGCGATGTGGATTTTGCGGCGGTAAGCGAAAAAGCCAGTTATATTACCCCTGTGCCGGGCGGCGTGGGCAAAATGACGATTGCCATGCTGATGAGCAACACGGTGGAAGCGGCGGAAAAAGCCTTCGCGAACCTATGAGCGCGCAATTGCTGACCCTGACCGTTGAGGAACTGAATGAGTATGTACGCAAAAGCCTGGCCGGCGACCCCATTCTGCATGGGCTGAGGTTGCGCGGCGAAATCAGCAACTTTAAGCGTCACGTGTCCGGACACTGGTATTTTACGCTAAAAGATGCGCAAAGCGCGATCAACTGCGCCATGTTCCGGCAATCGGCTGTTGGCGTAAGCTTTGCCCCACGGGATGGCCAGCGGGTGGTGCTGTTTGGCAGCGTCGGCCTTTATACCAAGACCGGAGCCTACCAGTTTTACGCGGACGGCATGGAACCGGACGGCGTGGGGGAACTGTATCTGCAAATGGAGATGCTGAAGGGCAAGCTTGCGCGGGAAGGATTGTTTGACGCATCCGTTAAAAAACCGCTCCCGTTGCTGCCCAAAGGCGTTGCGATTATCACAAGCGGCACCGGCGCGGTGATTCAAGATATCGGGCGCGTTGCGTGGCGACGCCATCCGGGCATCCCGCTTTACCTGTACCCGGTCGCGGTGCAGGGGCAAGGCGCGGCGGAACAGATCGCGTTTGCCTTACAGGCGATGGACCGACTGGAACAGGCGGACGTGATCCTTGTGGGTCGAGGCGGCGGCAGCATGGAGGACCTCTGGCCTTTTAACGAAGAAATCGTCGCGCGGGCGATCGCGGCTTGCCATAAACCGGTGGTGAGCGCGGTTGGACATGAAACGGATTTTACCATTGCGGATTTTGTAGCCGACCTGCGCGCGCCAACGCCTTCGGCTGCCGCGGAGCTGATTGTTCCGGAAAGGGAAGCGCTCCTGCGCGATTTAGCCAAACTGCGGGAACGCATGCGGCGCGCCGGGGAAGCCGGGATTGCGCAAAAGGGCGCAAACATTGCCAGGCTTCGGCAACGCATGGCGGAACGCACGCCCGAAAGCCAGATTCGCATGGTTGACGAAAGGGTGCGTTCTCTGACGGAGCAATTTGCTTTGCTGGCGGATGGCGCGTTGCGCGCAAAAGCCCATCGGATGGAGGAAGCGGCGCTGCGTTTGCGGGCCGTCAGCCCCGAGGCCACTTTGCAACGGGGCTACGCGCTGGTGAGGCAAAAGGGTAAAACAGTGCAAAGCGTTAACGATGTGGAGATGAACGCGCCTCTGACGCTCACATTGCGCGACGGCTGGGTGGAGGCGCTTGCAACCAACGCACAAAGGGAGGAACGCTCATGACCGCGAAAAAAGGAAATCGGGAACCCACTTTTGAGGAAGAACTGGCGCGGCTGGAAGCGCTGGCTGAAAAGATGGAGCAAAGCGATTTGCCGCTGGACGAGTTGGTTCAGGCGTTTGAGGAAGGCTCGCAGCTGGCGCAAGCGCTTCAGGCAAAGTTGGAAGCGGCAAAAGCCCGCCTCAGCGAGGTGAAGGCCAACCGGGACGGCACCCTTGCCGTAACCCCGAGCGCCGTAGTCGTGCAGGCTTCCCTGTTGGACGATGTGCAGCCGTAGAGGCGTTGCCGCCCAACCGGCAGCGAACCCGGCGCGACTTGCCACAAACGTTCCGTTGCGAAAGCCACAGCGGAAACGGAGGGGGAAAGGAGCCTAAGCATGAACGCGACCTATGAGGAATACAGGGCGGCTGTGGAACAGGCGATGTCGGTTTTCCCGCTTTTGGGACAATCGTCGGATATCGTAACGGACGCGCCTTCAGTTCCGCCGCAGGAGGATGAAATTCCGCAGCCGCTGAAAAGCGCGATGCGGTACAGCCTGACGCTTCCCGGCAAGCGGCTGCGCCCGGTGCTTCTTTTGGCCAGTTACCATATGCTGCAAAATGACTGGCGCACAGTGATGCCGTATGCGCTTGCGCTGGAAATGATTCATACTTATTCCCTGATCCATGACGATTTGCCCGCGATGGATAACGACGATCTTCGACGCGGCAAACCCACCAATCATAAGATGTTCGGTGAGAACGTCGCTATCTTGGCTGGAGACGGGCTATACTCGCTCGCGTTTGAAACCATGTTGAAAGCCTCGTTAACCTGTGAAAAACCGGAGCTTGCCGTCGCGGCGATGGAGGAGATTGCCGTGCGCGCGGGCGTGCGCGGCATGATCGCCGGGCAGACCCTCGACGTTAAATTGGAAGGCGCGCCGCCAAGCCCCGCGCTGGTCGGCTACATTCACCGCCACAAAACGGCGGATTTGCTTACCGCGCCGGTGGCAGCCGGACTGACGCTGGCCGGCGCAAGCCGGGCGGAACATGACGCGGGGGTTGCGTACGGTCAGGCGCTTGGGAAGGCGTTTCAAATTGTGGACGACCTGCTGGACGTGCAGGGGGACGCGCAAACGCTGGGCAAGCAAACCGGAATGGACGCGCAGCGGGGGAAAATGACATGGCCCGCCGTGTTTGGCGTAGAGCGTTCCCGTTTGGAAGCGGAACAGGCCATTGGGCAAGCGGTGGACGCGCTTTCAGCCTTTGGCAAGGAAGCGGATTTTTTACGCCGGCTTGCTCAGGATACGCTCACGCGCGTGCATTAACCGATTCAAACCAACAGGAAGGGGGAACGTTCGCTTGCACAACATCGACGGGATTCTGGTGAATCACGTGGTCCTTTGCTCGCTGTGCGCCTGGTTTATCGCGCAGGCGATGAAAATTCCATTGTATTACCGTGTGGAACACCGATGGGATTGGGGCCGCTTTGTCGGTTCGGGCGGTATGCCCAGCTCGCATACCGCGATGGTGATCGCGCTCTCCATATCGGTCGGCGTTCTAAACGGGTTTGATACCGCGTTGTTTGGCATCTGCTTTGTGCTATCCACCATTGTGATGTATGACGCGACCGGCGTGCGCCGGGAAGCAGGCACGCAGGCGACCGTTATCAACCAAATCCTCAAGGATGTGCTGATTAACGGCAAACGGATTTCCGATGAGGAACTTAAGGAACTGGTCGGACATACTCCCTTTGAGGTGCTTGGCGGCGTGATTGTCGGTCTGGTGACCGCGCTTTTGTACTTTTGGCTGGTTGCCATTTGAAAACCGTTAATACTCAAACAATGGACAGGAGGGCCGCCCATGGATCATTTTATGGAAGAAATCGTGATTCGTCGCAACCGGGCCTTGCAGGAAATGCTATACTATCTGGCCTCGATTACCATGGTCATCTTCGCGCTGATCGGGTTTTGGATGCTGACCAATATCTTCAACGCGTTTTCCGTGCTGGGGCTGGTGATACTGGTATTCTTCGGCGGTAGCGCGGTGCTTATGTACCTGTACAAGGATCGCCTGCGCACGGAGTTTGAGTATACGTTCACCAATGGGGATTTGGACTTTGCGCAGGTTTTCAACAATCAAAAGCGGAAAAACCTCGGCACCATGCGCGTGAAGAACGTGGAAGCCTTCGGGCTGGTGGATTCAGAGAATTTCCGCAAGCTGATTAACATGCCGGGCATGAAGCGCAAGAACTGGTTTTTGAACCGCGACGCGAATCTCTATTATTTTTACTACCAAAAAGAAAGCAACCGCACGATGATTGTGCTGGAACCCTCCGCCGATCTGGTGGAGATGATCCGGAAGTATCTGCCGCATGGCGTATACCATGGATAAGCCCAACCGGGAGGTGTACCTGGACAACAGCGCGACCACCCGGCCGTGCGACGGCGCGGTTCAAGCCATGCTGAGCTGTATGCGCGATGGGTATTATAACCCGTCCGCGCTGTATTCCCGCGCGGTGGAAGCGGAACGCGCGCTGCGAGCCGCGCGGGCAAGCGTTGCGCAAAGCGTGCAGGCAGACGAACGGAATGTCATTTTCACATCGGGCGGAACGGAAAGCGACAATCTGGCGATCCTTGGGTATCTGGGTACGCTGCGGGACAAGGGCGACGTTCTGTACAGCGCTGCGGAACACCCAGCCGTCAAGAATGCCTGCTTGGAAGCCGCCAAGCTTTTTGGGCACACTGCGAGGGAAATCCCGGTTGATCCGCGCGGATCGCTCGATCTGGACGCGCTGAGCGGCATGCTAAACGCAAACACGCGCATGATCTGCGTGATGCAGGTTTGCAACGAAACCGGCACGGTGATGCCGCTGGAGAAGGTTGTTGACCTTCGCGACCGACTTGCGCCAAACGCGGCCATCCATGTGGACGGCGTGCAGGGATACCTGCGCATGCCTTTTTCCATGCGCGCGCTGAACGTGCAAAGCTATGCGGTAAGCGCCCACAAGGTTCACGGCCCCAAGGGCGTGGGCGCGCTGATTGTGCGGGAAGGGCACCGCCTGAGGCCGATCATGGTGGGCGGCGGGCAGCAGAACAACCTGCGCTCCGGCACCGAAAACACAGTTGGTATTTTGGGGTTTGAGGCGGCGATCCGGCAATACCCGAAAACGGAGGATGCGCAAGCCATCTTTGCCAGCATGAAAACGGTCGCGGTTGAAAGATTGCGACGCAGTATTCCAACCTTACAGATTCTGGGGCCGGCCCCGGGGGACGCCGACGCCGCCCCGTACATCCTGTACGCGGCGTTTCCGCCTGTACGCGCCGAAACGTTGGTGCATGCGCTGGAGGCCGTTGGCGTTATGGTGGGCACCGGCTCGGCCTGCTCCAGCCATAAAAACAAACGCTCCGAGGTGCTCACGGCGATGGGCGTGCCCGCGCAGGTGATCGACAGCGCGATCCGCCTGAGTTTTTCCGTGATGAACACGATGGAGGAGATTGCTTACGCGGCGGAACAAATTGCGGAGCAATACGCGGTGCTGGCCCGCTTTACAAGGCGGTAGGCGGCGAATATAGTCCTGCGGAGGAAGACAGTATAAAGGTTGTTTGATAGGCGGGATCCTTTTCAGACCGCATACAAGCTGCGCGGGAAGGGTCTGCCGTTGGAATAAAGGAGTTGGATTGCATTGCGCGAAGTGCTTCAGGTGCGCTTTTCCGAAATCTATCTGAAAGGTCTGAACCGGCCGTATTTTCTGCGGATGTTGGTAGAACGCGTTCGGGATTCGGTAAAGGCGGTCAACGGCAACGTGTGGCTGAGCGACAGCCGCGTGTATGTCAGCGATGCGACCGATATGGACGAGGCGATTCGCAGGGTTACCAAGGTATTTGGGGTACACAGCGTTTGCCGCGCCGTAGAAATGGATAAAACCGACTTTGACGCGGTGCAGGACGCGGCGGTGGAGATGATGCGCAATCTGCGCGGCACCTTCAAGGTGGAGGCGCGCCGAAGCGACAAGCGGTTCGGCATGGATTCCCCTGCGATCAACGCGGAAATCGGGCATACGGTGCTGGAAAAGCTGCCCGGCCTCACGGTGGATGTGCATCACCCGGAACACATTCTTTCGGTGGAAATCCGCGACCACGCATACCTGTACACGCAACCTATCCTTGCCGTGGGCGGGATGCCGGTTGGCACCAATGGGCGCGCGACGCTTTTGCTGTCTGGCGGCATCGATAGCCCCGTCGCTGGCTGGATGATCGCCAAACGGGGCGTAAGCATGAGCGCGGTTCACTTTCAATCCCCGCCTTATACCAGCGAACGTGCGCGGGACAAGGTTTTGCAGTTGGGAAGCATCCTGAGCGAAAGCCTTTGCGGGCTGCGCATCCACCTTGTGCCGTTTACCGATATTCAGATGCAGATTCACGAAAAATGCCATCCGGATTACACGACCATTATCATGCGACGCTACATGATGCGGCTCGCGAACCGCGTCGCCTATGCGGAGCGCGCGCAGGCTTTGGTAACCGGCGAAAGCATCGGGCAGGTCGCCAGTCAAACCATGCACGCGTTGCAATGCACCAACATCGTGGCCGATGTTCCGGTGTTTCGGCCGCTGATTGGGTTTGATAAGCAGGAGATTATTGATATGGCGGAGCGGATTGGCACGTTCGCCACCTCCTCGCTGCCGTATGAGGATTGCTGCACGGTGTTTACCCCGCGCCATCCGGCTACAAAACCCAGAATGGATATCATTTTGGAAGGGGAAGCCAAGCTGGATACCGACGCGTTGGTGAACGCGGCCATGGCTGCTGAGGAGATTGTCGATCTGTAAGCCGAAGCCCGAAAGCGCAAGGCATGCTTGTCAGGTGATGACTGGAAAAAAACAACAGGCAATCGGAAAACGGTTGCCGTTGCGCGGGAGAGACGATGACCCGCTGACCCGCCGAAGAAATTCGGCGGGTTTTGCGTTACCCGTACCGGTTCCTGCTCCCCATGACGCTAAACCGTCGGAAAAGAGTCGCGGCGGCAAGCGCGCGGAAGGGGGGCAATGTATAAATTGTGTTCTGTAAAGGAAAAGAGGGGTTTGAAAACGAATACTCAAATTTGGAGATGAATGCCGGATATTTGCCCCTGCGTATGGCGAATATCGCGCGTCCGGATTTTTACCCGCACGGCTGCACAACGGCAGGCAAAAAGGGAAAAGGCGACTTTCATTTTCAGGCTTGAATGAAAAGAAACGTCGCAATGCAAAGGGTCAAAATATTGTGAAGGAATTATCAAAATAGGGATTGCGGGAATGCGGTGAATGTTGTATAATCTCTCGTGGGATGAAATTCGTCCATGCGGGTCAAATCCCGTCCCGAACGAAGGAGAGCAACATGCAGGACGATTACTTCTCGCTGATGCAGAAGATAGCGCCGGACCTGGCTCAGCAAATTGAACGCCGCGCCCTTGTGCTGGAACGAATCGACGCGCTGCAACCGGTGGGCAGGCGGATGCTTGCAACGCGCCTGAACCTGCCGGAACGCGAGGTGCGCACCGTAGCGGCATTGCTCAAGGAGCGCGGGCTGGTGGAACTGGACGCGGCCGGAATGACGTTAACCCCGGAAGCGGCTGAGATACTGCCTTCCGCAAGGCGTTTCAGCCGGGACCTGCGAGGGCTAACCAAGCTGGAAACCGCTCTGAGTAAGCTTTTAGATGTGCCTAAGGTATATGTGACAGCCGGGGATTACGATCAGGACCCCCACGTGCTGCACGAGGTGGGCAGGATCGCCGCAAGCCGCCTACGCTCCTTTTTGCAAAGCGGCTCCACGCTCGCGGTAACCGGCGGGCAAACCATCCACGAGGTTTCGCAGGCGCTGACCACAGGCACGGCAATGAACGTGATGGTTGTGCCTGCCAGAGGCGGAATCGGCAGAGCGCTGGAAACGCAGGCCAATACGATTGCCTCGGAAATTGCCAAGAAACTGGGCGGGCATCACAGGCTGATGCACCTGCCCGATCAGCTGGACGAGCACGCTATGGCGGAGCTTCGAAAGCTGAGCGAAGTGATGGAAACGTTGGAACTGTTGCAACGCGCGGATGTGGTGCTTTACGGCATCGGGCGCGCCGATGCGATGGCTAAAAAACGCCAGCTGCCCCAGGAAGTGCTCAACGACGTGCTTCGGCGGGGCGCGGTAGCGGAGGCCTACGGCTGTTATTTTGACTCGGAGGGGAACGTTGTGTTCTCCGCCTCCACCGTGGCGCACGATTTGGGTAAGCTCAAGCCTAACTGCGCCATGCTCGCGGTCGCCGCGGGTGCAAGCAAGGCGGAAGCGATCCGGGCCGTGATGAAAAACCGCCCTCAGGCTATGCTGGTAACGGACGAGGGCGCGGCCCGCGCGATGTTGGGTACCCCATGATTGCTCGCCTGTTTTAGGCTTTGCAATAGATACACAAACAACCAAAACGCTAAGGAGTGTGCAGTATGGCGAAAAAAACTATTGAGGACATCCAGGTTAAAGGCAAAAAGGTACTCGTGCGCTGCGACTTTAACGTGCCCCTGGATGAAAACAAAGTGATCACCGACGAAAACCGTATCCGGGGCGCTCTGCCGACCATTAAGTACTTAATGGAGCATGGCGCGCGCGTCATCCTGTGCTCACACCTTGGCCGCCCCAAGGGCGGTTTCGACATGAAGTACTCCTTAAAACCCGTGGCGGATCGTCTCAGCCAGATGCTGGGCCGCGAGGTTCCGCTGGCGAAGGACGTCATCGGGCCGGACGCGCACAAATTGGCCGACGAGCTGAAAGACGGCGACGTGATGTTGCTTGAAAACGTCCGTTTCCATCCGGAAGAAGAAAAGAACGATCCCGAATTTTCCAAGCAGCTTGCATCTTTGGCGGAAGTGTACGTGAACGATGCTTTCGGCACCGCGCACCGCGCGCACAGCTCCACCGAAGGCGTTGCTCACCTGCTGCACCCCGCGGTTGCCGGCTTCCTGATTGGCAAAGAGCTGGCCATCATGGGCAAGGCGCTGGAAGATCCGGCCCGGCCGTTTGTAGCCATCCTTGGCGGCGCGAAGGTGAGCGATAAAATCGGCGTCATCACCAACCTGCTGGATAAGGTGGATACCCTCATCATCGGCGGCGGCATGAGCTATACTTTCCAAAAGGCGCTGGGCGGCCGCATTGGCAAGAGCCTGCTGGAAGCGGATAAAGTGGACCTCGCCAAGGAAATCCTTGAAAAGGCCAAAGCAAAGCATGTGAAACTGCTGCTGCCTGTGGACAACATCGCCGGCGACGCGTTCAGCAACGACGCGATGCGCATCACCGTGCACAGCCAGGAAATCCCCGACGGCTTTGAAGGCATGGACATTGGCCCCAAGACGCAGGTGATTTTCGCCAACGAAATTGTCAACGCCGGCACGGTAGTTTGGAATGGCCCCATGGGCGTGTTTGAATTTGAGAACTTCGCCGAAGGCACCCGCGCGATCGCCAAGGCGATGGCGGAGTGCAAAGGCGTGACCATCATCGGCGGCGGTGACAGCGCGGCGGCTGTGGAACAGATGGGTTACGCTGAAAAAATGACCCACGTGTCCACCGGCGGCGGCGCGAGCCTTGAATACCTCGAAGGCAAAGCGCTTCCCGGCGTTGTGGCCCTCGACGATAAGTAAGCATTCTTTTTCGCTTTACGCAGACGGCCCAAAGCGGCTGTCTGCGTAAAGCATGTCTCTGAGAAACGCAACCTCGGATGGCAAACGCTAAACCGCGTGTCGCTGTCCGATGCAATTTTGCGTTTCACAGGGCTATTTTTTCGGCCATACGGAGTATGAAACCATTCAGTAAGGAGCGATGAGGATGCGTAAACCGATTATTGCCGGCAACTGGAAAATGAACAAGACGCCCGATGAGGCGGCCGAACTGGTCAAGGCCCTTGTGCCCGCTGTGAAAGACGCGGATTGCGACGTGGTTGTGTGCGTGCCCGCCGTATGCTTTGGCGCGGTAAAGGAAGCCGCCAAGGGCAGCAATATTCGCCTTGGCGCGCAAAACGTGCACTTTGCTAAAAGCGGCGCGTATACCGGCGAGCTGAGCGCGGATATGCTAAAGGCCTGCGGTGTGGACTATGTTGTGATTGGGCATAGCGAGCGCCGTCAGTATTTTGGCGAAACGGACAAGACCGTCAACCTGCGCGTAAAAGCCGCGGTTGCCGCTGGCATTGTGCCCATCGTCTGCGTTGGCGAGCTGAAGGACGAACGTGAAAACGGCTATACTGACGCGATTGTGGAATATCAGACCCGGATGGCTCTAACTGGGCTTACCGGGGAACAGGTTCAGGCGCTCGTGATCGCCTATGAGCCGGTTTGGGCCATCGGCACGGGGTTGACCGCTACCGACGAACAGGCGAACGAAACCATCGGCGTCATCCGCAAAGCGGTGGAACGGCAGTATGGCAAGGCCGTATCGGACGCGGTGCGCATTCAGTACGGCGGCAGCATGAATCCGGGCAACGTGAAGGGCCTGATGGCGCAGCCGGAAATCGACGGCGGCCTGATTGGCGGCGCGTCGCTGAAAGCGCCGGACTTTACCGCCGTTGTGATGTACAACCGCGCCTGATAAGCGGAAAACGTTCACCGGCCAACAGCAAATAAGGAGCAAATTGCATGAATAAACCCATGACGGCGTTAATCATCATGGACGGCTTCGGGATCAACCCCGCCCATGAAGGCAACGCGATTTTTCAGGCGGGAACGCCACACCTTGACGAGCTGATGAAAACCTACCCCCATACCCAGATTGGCGCAAGTGGGCTGAACGTCGGCCTGCCGGACGGGCAAATGGGCAACAGCGAAGTCGGTCACCTGAACATTGGCGCAGGCCGCATTGTGTATCAGGAACTGACCCGCATTACCAAGGACATCGAAGACGGCGACTTTTTCGAAAAGAAACCTCTGGTGGATGTGATGGATCGCGCGGCTGCTGAAGGCAAGGCCATCCATCTGATGGGCTTGGTCAGCGACGGCGGCGTCCACAGCCATAACACGCACCTGTACGCGCTTTTGGAAATGTGCAAGCGCCACCATGTGAGCAAGGTTTATGTGCACGCGTTCCTCGATGGCCGCGACGTGCCGCCCACCAGCGGGCTGGACTATGTGCGCCAGTTGGACGCGAAAATAGCCGAAATCGGCGTTGGCAAAATCGCGACGGTCATGGGCCGCTATTGGGCGATGGATCGCGACAACCTGTGGGATCGCGTTGAAAAAGCCTATAACGCCATGGTGCTTGGCGAAGGAAAAACCGCCGATACCCCCGAGCAGGCCGTGGAGCAGAGTTATGCGCTGGGCGAAAAGAGCAACGACGAGTTTGTGCTGCCCACGGTGATCCTGACCGCCGGTAAGCCCACGGCCACCATCCAGCCCGAAGATGGCGTGATTTTCTTCAACTTCCGTCCGGATCGCGCGCGCCAGATTACCCGCACGTTCATTCAACCTGATTTTAACGGGTTTGCGCGCAAGAACGGGTATTTCCACGTCCATTTCGTGAGCATGACGCAGTATGACGAAACCTTTACCGGTTTGGAAGTCGTCAACCCGCCCGCGTCGATGGACAACACCCTGGGCGAGTATCTTTCCGGCCTTGGAAAAACGCAGCTGCGCATTGCCGAAACGCAGAAATACGCGCATGTTACCTTCTTCTTTAACGGCGGTGTGGAGAAGCCCAACGAAGGCGAGGATCGAATCCTCGTGCCCTCGTCCAAAGTGGCAACCTTCGATATGAGCCCCGAAATGAGCGCCTTTGAGGTCGCGGGCAAAGCGATCGAGGAAATCAACGCGCAAAAGTACGATGTGATGATCCTCAACTTTGCCAACTGCGATATGGTGGGCCATACCGGCATCATGGAAGCGGCTGAGGAAGCTGTGAAGGCTGTGGACGATTGCGTCTGGGCGGTGGTGCGCGCCATCCTGCGCAACGGCGGCCGCGCGTTTGTAACAGCGGATCACGGCAACGCGGACCAGATGGTGGACCCGTTAACAGGCGCTCCGTTTACGGCGCACACCACCAATCCGGTTCCATTGATTGCGATTGGCCCGGAAATGATTGGCCGGAAACTGCGGGAGGGCGGAAAGCTCTGCGATCTCGCCCCCACAATGCTGGACAGCATGGACTTGCCCATCCCCAAGGAAATGACGGGGAAAAGTCTGCTGGTATAAACCCTTTACGCTGTAATTGAAATAACGAACATCCGAACGGCAGGTAACGCCGTTCGGATGTTTAAATATTTTCGGAGAAATCCTCGCCGCTTTGGAAACGGGTTCAGGGTGAAAACTTTGCAGGGTTTAAGGCAGAACCCCACGCGTTACGTTGAAGCGTGTAGCCGGCGAGCGAGCGAAAAGCCCGCCGGGTCAGGAGGCGAGCGGAACTGCACGATGCTCATTCCTCTATAGTTGTTGAAAAATCTGAACAGCGGACGATACCGTTCGGATGATATGTATATGCCTTTATACTCGAAAATTTAAGATTCCGCAATATTTTTTACGGTCAATCAACTTCGGTTTCCGAGGCGCTGTTACAAAATGTCGTATCTGGCCCCTAAGAGCCGCGCAGTCCAAGGAAATTCTGTGTATTTCCTGCGGAAATTTGTAACAATTCTCTTGATTTTTTTTGCGTTTCGCCTTACAATATTCATAAACGTGGCGATTTTTATGCGATTGGCAAAATCGTCCCGATCTGCTCTACCGGCACGAAAGGATGATGCCTATGGCAAAGCGAATCTTGCTTGTGGACGACGAGCCTTTGATTATCAAAGGTTTAAAATATACATTGGAGCAGGAAGGCTTTGAGACGGATTCCGCCGCGGATGGCGAGGAAGCGCTGGCCAAGTTTTTCGCGGGTAATTTTGATTTTATACTGTTGGACGTGATGCTGCCCAAGCTGGACGGCATTACTGTTTGCCAACGGATCCGCGAGCATAGCAATGTGCCCATTATCATGCTCACCGCCAAGGGCGAGCACATTGATAAAATACTGGGCCTTGAATACGGCGCGGATGATTATATGACCAAGCCGTTTAACATATTGGAAGTGAAAGCGCGCATTAAAACCATTATGCGCAGGGCCAGCGGCACGCAGCAGGGCGAAGCCAAAAAAGTGATCCGCGTGCACGATATGGAGATTAACTCCGTGAACCGGGCCGTCAACCTGGGCGGTAAGGATGTGCGCCTGACCGCCAAGGAGTTTGACTTGCTGCAAATGTTTGTGAATAACCGCGGCAAGGTTTTCAGCCGGGAAGCGATGCTGGAAACCGTATGGAAATATGACTATACCGGCGACGCACGCACGGTGGACGTGCACATCCGGCGCCTGCGAGAGAAAATCGAACGTAATCCCGCTCAACCGGAGTTTATCTTCACCAAGTGGGGAGTGGGTTACTATTTCACGGATAAAGATTGATAACCCCTTTACGTCCATCCGATGGAAAATTGTGCTCGCCTTCCTGCTGGTTGTCGGCGTCAGCTACTACGCGGTAGCCACGTCGTTAATCAGTCTGGTAGGCGATTATTTATTTGCTGATCGGCGCGCGCAGGATCAGGCCGCCACGGAGAAACTGGCGGTAGAAGTGGCTCCGCTTTACGCAAGCGCCAGCATGGACGCGTTGCAAGCGTTGCTGGAAAGCTCCGGGGGCGAACTGAGCGGCAGGCTGATGGTGTTGGATACCAGCGGCAAGGTGCAGGCGGACAGCTATTCCGAGCTGAACGGTTCACGCGTGGAACTGCCGGAAGTGGCCTCGATCCTGCTCAACGGAAAAGCGGTTGATTACGGCGTGCACGAGTTGGGCACGCAAAAAAACCTCAGCCTGCTTTCCCTGCTGACCCCGCTGAATACGCAGACACAGTGGGTGGGCTACTCAACCGCCGCGCTCACTACCGGCGGTAAAACCATTGGAATTTTATTATTTTCTGCCCCCATTCAGGATATGATGCAGCGTTTGATCTCGCTGCAAAGCCGGATGGCGCTCTATTTTGTGATAGCGGCAGTGGCCGCGATGACCATCGCGCTGATTATTTCGCGCGTGATTACCAAACCGATCGTGACGCTGACCAAAGGCATCCAGCGCATGGGCCACGGCGACCTTTCCGTGCGCGTGCCTGTGAAGGGCAGCGGAGAGCTTAAAAAGCTTTCCGAAACTTTTAACGTGATGTCCGAAAAACTGGAACTGCTGGATAAAAGCCGCAATCAGTTTGTATCCAACGCGAGCCATGAGTTGAAAACGCCGCTTTCCACCATGAAAATCCTGCTTGAAAACATTATTTATCAGCCGGAGATGGACGCGGAGTTGCGCACGGAATTTTTAACGGACGTGAATCAAGAGATCAACCGCCTGAACCTGATTATCAGCGATCTGCTGACGCTGGTCAGCATGGACAGCAAAACAATGCGCTTAAACCGCGAAACCTTCAAGTTTGCGGATGTGGTTACGGACGTGATCCACCGCCTGTCAATCGTGGCGGAAAAGCGCAGGCAGGAAATCAAGATGCAAATTGGGGACAGTTGCGAGATGTACGCGGACTGCGCAAAACTGACGCAGGTGGTGTACAATATTATGGACAACGCGATTAAGTACACTCCGGAGGGCGGCCTCATCCGCGCGAGGCTCATCCGTTCCGGACGGGATGCGATTCTGAGCATTTCGGATAACGGCCCGGGCATCCCCAAAGAGGATCAACCGCATATTTTTGACCGTTTTTACCGGGTGGACAAAGCCCGCAGCCGTGATACAGGCGGCACAGGCCTTGGGTTAAGCATTGTGAACCAGCTGGTGCTGATGCACGGGGGCACTGTGTCCGTGCAAAGCGAGGAAGGGCATGGTTCCACCTTCACGGTGGAATTGCCGATCCATCAGGGCTAAACCAAGCCGGCATTGGTCACGCCCCATACGGCGCGGCGCGGGGGACGAACCCGATGTCGCAACGCGCGCTGAACCCAGCACAACGCAGAAAGGCGGGAGCGAATGAAGCGAACCCATAAAATAATGGCGCTGTTGGCGGCGGGCGCACTCGCGCTGCTCACGGGAGGCTGTGCGCCGCAAACCGTGAACCCGCTGGTGAAAAACGAGGCGACCGACGTGCCGGGGCTTACGATGAATCTGCACCCTGCCATGGCCAGCGACGCCAACGCCGACACAGTGAGCGCGACGCTTTATTTCCGCTACATGGACGAGCCGATGCTCGCTTCCGAAAGCCGGAACCTGACGGTGCGTCGGGATGAAAGCGTGGAATACGCTATTGTGGAGGCATTGACGGAAGGCCCAAGCGCCGGGCACAGCGAACTGAAACGGCTTTTACCGGCCGCAGCAACGGTGGAAAGCGTTGTGGCGCGTGATGACATCCTGTTTGTAACCTTCAATGAAGGGTTTTTAATGGACGACGTGCCGGAAACTTGGGCGGACAGCGAGTATTGGCTCGCGGAAGCGCCGCTTTTACGCAAGCTGATTGTCCAAAGCATCGTGGCGTCGGTCACGGAAAGCTTTCCCTACACGGGAGTGCAAATCCTTGTGCACCGGCAAAACGAGGTGCAAACAAGCCTGCGGCTGGACAATGCCTATTTCCTGACGGGCGAAGCTGGCCTGAGCGATCCGGTTGCGCGGAACGAAAATTTGCTGCTTTCCCCCCGAAACACCGCCGAAATCCTGTTAACCGCATGGCAGCAGCATGATTTTGAACGGCTGTACCGGTACCTTGCCGAGGCGGATAAACCCTCCTATGCCACGGCGACCGAGACGCTTTCCAAAGCGCCTTCGCTGACCGATTATACCGTGAGCGCCGGAACCGTGAGCGACAACGGGCAAACCGCCGCCCTCACCGTAGATTTACAGACGCTGAACCAGAACGTGAGCGCTGATACCCAAAACTATCCCTTGCTGTTCATCCGGGAAAACGGCATTTGGAAAATGACCTATGCTCGACTGACGGCCATGATGGCGCGCTGACCGGGGAGGTGAAACCATGCCGATCTTGAAACAAAAGCGAACCGCATTGCTTTGTTTGGCTTGCGCGGGGATGCTGACCCTGACATCCTGCCAAAACGCGGGCGTGCCCATTCAAACGGAGCAAACGGTTACACTGCCGACGGCAAGCTCCGCTTATGTCGCGCCCATTGGGGACGCGACGCTGGAATACAGCGACGTCGCCACGCTGTATATGCCCAGCCATGACGGCGCAAGGCTGGTATCCATTACCGACAGCGTTCCCTTTTCGCTGGCAAGGCTGGATGCGGAAAGCCTTATACGGGCGCTGCTGCAACACCCGGGCAATGAGCTTGTAAACGCCTTGGGCGGGGATGTGAAGCTCTCGCTGTACGGGGCGAACCCGGTGGAGGTCAGCGGCGACGTGGCGACTGTCAATCTGGCCGCTTCCGCGCTGCAACTGGACCGAAAAGCCCTGTACCTGTGCGGACAGGCAATCGCCAATACCCTGACCGAAGCCACGGAGATCCGCTATGTGAACATTCTGGTCATGGATAAACAGATCGGGTTGGATCTGGGTTCCACGCTACCGACGGGCGCGCTGACGCGCAGCGTTGCGCAGGATGTGGGCGCGGCGTATGCACAGGCGCTGTCCCAACGTGTTTTACCGGACGAAAGCCCGGTAGACAAACGGCTTTCCACAACCGTCACGCTGTATTTTCCCCTTTCCGCCGTCATTGGGGTGATGTCCGAGGCGCGGAACCTTTCCTTCACCAGCCAATCGCCGGAAAGCATGGTGGAACGGATTTTGCAGGAGATCAGCGAAGGCCCGGCGACTGTGACCGGTTCTCCCGCGCTGCCGTTGCTTTCGGAGCTGCTGACGGTACCGCCTGTGGTTGCGGAGCCAAAGGATGGGGGCGGCAGGCAGATTACGCTCCGTTTTGACGCTACTCTGGATGATATGTTGACTGCGGTCGGCATCACCCGAGCGGCCTGCATGGCGGCGCTCACCTATACGCTTTGCACCTTTATGCCCAACGTAGAAGGGCTGATTGTGTATATTGGCAACGAGCGGATTGACCATTTGCTGCTGGACGGCGCATCGGGACTGCTTTTTGAAGATGGAATCCAACGCCGAAGCCTGTTTGCCGCGCTGCTTATGGATCGGTGCACCCTGTACCTGGCAGACGGTCAAGGCGCAACGCTGGTTGAAACCAAACGCCCCATTCCATTTTACCAGCGAACGCAACCCCGAGCGCTTCTGCTGGAGCTGTTTCGGGGGCCGACGGTCGCGGACAGCGTTCAGGGGTTGCTTCCGGTTGCGCCAGCGAGTTTGCTGAGCGATGCGGATATTTTGGGGCTGGCGTTGAACGATCAAACCCTGCTGGTGAACCTTTCCAACAAATTTGAACAGGTGGGGGAATCCATCAGCAGGCAGCAGGATCGATTACTTGCCTATGCGTTGGTCAACACCCTGCTTTGCGGGAAGCGGGCCAATCGGGTCAGCTTCTTTGTGGGAGGGAAAACGCCAGCCGGTTTTACCGGTGAAATTGACTGGGCCGGGCCATTCTACGCCAACCGAGGGCTGGCGCACACTCCGTAAGCCAGCGCGGGTGCTGAGCAACGCAAGCATTAGAAAAATAACCTGACCCGGCGCGGCATACGCGCTGGGTCAGGTTATGGAAAGGGCAATGTGCCATACCGATCGCATGTAGCTTTGCGGGCTGTTCGCTCGTCCGTTGGTTAGGCGTTGCGGCGTATGGTTTGGGTAGAATGCCAATCCCGGCAGGGTTTACATCCTGATACCCTACCAAAGGTGAAGCCCTCAGACTGTAAGTGCTCATGGTTATGCCGCTTGCCTTATGGCCCTGTGAGCAGTTCGCTCGCTTGTTTCCTATGCGGCGGCATCAGACTTTGGGGTTCCACCTCAAACCCCGCCATGGCTATCATCCCTGGAAACCGAGAGGGATCACATATCTTTGTTCGCCTGTTTTGACAGGCGTGTGGCTTGATCCCAGCGCCCGAACAAATGTTTTGCTCTTGCCCGATTTCGCTACGGCGATGGATTTAAGCAGCGCCGCCCGGCGGGAATGCCATACCGGGCGGCGCTTATTTCAATGCTGTTCCGATTGCAGGGATTCAAGACGGCCGATAAAATCCTCATACACACCGGGATCACTGTCCGGAATCACGGTCGCGCCCACGGATTTTTCATAAAAAGGAACAGGGCCGACCCCGCCGATAATCGCGTAAGCATACCCTTCATCATGGAGGGCACGCAACGCGCGAATCAGCAATGCCTTGCCAACCCCTTTGCCACGGTAGGCGGGGTTGACGGCCGTAGGGCCAAAGAAATCGGGCGCGGTGGCGTTGTAGCAGGCATATCCGATGATTTTAGCGCCGTCGGTGGCCACAAAAGCGCTGATGGGCGTGTGACTGAAGCAAACGTCGCATTCACCGGCGGCGCTAACCGTCGAAAGCTTTTCCACAAAGGGCAGCACACGGAACTTGTCTGGCGCCATCGCCCGGCGAATGATGACGCCCTCCTTTGCCAATGAGGTTTCCACATCATCCTTGGGCAGTTTTAACAGGTTCACCAGCATATCAGGCATGGAGTTCACAGTCCTTTCCAATCATTTGCAGTGACATCCGCGCCGCGCCGTGGGCCGCATCCGCCTGCGGTTCAAAACCGCGCAGGGCGGGGTAACGTTGAGTAAGCGCGTCCGCAACAGCGGTACGAACGGGCGGCATGCGTAACAAAATGCTTCCGGTAAAGGCGATGCGTTCATTTTGCAAACCTAAGCGGTCAATGACGGTGGTGGCCAGCAGGGTAAGCTCCTTGGCCGCCTTTTGGAGAATTTGACAGGCCGCCTGATCTGAACCCGCTTCCAGCACCAAGGGCGCAAGCGCGGCGATTTTCGCTTTTTCAAAACCGATATGGTACAGGTTATGCAGGATGGAAGGCACATCCGCCCAGCTTTGATCGGCGGAGAGCAACTCGGTGAGCTTCGTAGGGTGGATTCGGCCGTCCCCTGCCCTCAGCACAGCGGTGAGGATATCGCGACCGATCGCGTACCCGCTTCCCTCATCGTCCACCAGATAGCCATAGCCGCCCGAACGCGCGGTATCGCCCTGCCGGTTTCGGCCATAGCAGATGGAACCTGTGCCCGCGACAAGTACCGCGCCATACGGCCCGACCGCGCCATACAGCGCGGATTCCTGATCGCCCACCAGTTGAAACCGCTCATGGTAACCGTTTTCGGAAAGCAGCCTGCCCAGCAGCGATGAAACGTCCGGATTGCTCACGCCGGCCGAGGAAACCGTCAGAGCGGTACAGCGGCCAAGCGTTTCCATCCACCGCAGCGCCTCGGAAACCGTGCGGCATACTTCGGTTTCAGAGGTTCCGTTTGGGTTGAGCGGGCCAAAGGTATGCTCCGCGAACGGTTCCCCGCCAGCCGACAGACAAACAACCCGGGTTTTAGTGCCGCCGCCATCCCAGCCGGCCACATATGTGTCCATTTCCTTTACCTCAATTGCACGGGGAGCGTGCCCGTGGCGGAGAGCCTTCCGGCCAGAATTTCCGCCAAAATCGGCAAGGTGCGAATGTCATAATCATACGCGGCGATGGCGCGCACATTTTCGGGCAGCTCGGCCAGATCATAGGGGTTGCGCAGAGCCACGACGCAAACCGGAAGGTTGAGTTTCGCGGCTTCGCGGACCAATTGGAGCTGACCCTTTCGCAAACGGGCGTTGTAGGTGCCAATCGTCAGGGAGGAATAATCGCCCGCATGGGCAAGCGCGACTGCGATTTCTGCCTGCGTCGGGTCCTGTGGGGTGATACGCGCATCCCCGCCCAAGCGTTGCCGCAGGGCATCCGCAAAACTCAGGGAAGCATCCTCCGGGCTGGAAGCCATCGTAGGGCGGAAGCGGTAACAGCCGAGGAACAGGGGCCGATCCCCCAGCGCAAACGGCGCGTCGTGAACCAGCGTGATCGCATCCCGCGTGATTTGCGCGCTGAGCGCGCGGTGCTCCGCGCAGCCAACCGTGCGCAGCGAAGCGGTCGCGTGAGGCATAGCCGCCTTATAACGCAAAATTTTCTCTGTGGATGCCTGCAACTCAGCCGCGTCCAGCATGCCATCTTCAAGCGCCTTCTGAGCGGCCTCTAACGCTTGGGACGCGAGCGAGGCGCTGTGGGAAACAAACACCAGATCGACCCCGGCCCGAAGCGCCGCGACGCTCCCTTTCACCGTGCCGTAATACTGCGCGATTGCGCCCATCATCATGCAATCCGAAATCACCAGCCCCTGAAAGCCCATGCGGGTTTTCAGCAGATCGGTAAGAATGCGGCGGGACATGGTCGCGGGCACGCCGTCCGGCTCCAACCGCGGAAAAAGGATGTGCGTGGTCATCACCGCCGGCACGCCCGCGTCAATCGCGGCCTGAAACGGTAAAAGCTCGCAGGCGAGGAGCTCCTCCAGCGATTTGTCTACGCAGGGCAAGCCCAGATGGGAATCCACCGCGGTATCGCCATGGCCGGGAAAGTGCTTCAGGGAACAAAGGACGCCGCTTTCCATCAGCCCCTGAGCCATGGCAACGCCATAACGGGCCACCTGCGCGGGGGTATCGCCATAACTGCGCACGCCGATCACCGGGTTGTTGGGGTTGCTGTTAACATCCATGACGGGCGCAAGGTTAAAATTGACGCCCATGGCCAGCAGTTCCTCGCCGGTAATACGGCCCGCAATTCTTGCGTTTTCGGGGTTTCCGGTAGCGGCAACGGCCATGGCGCTGGGAAAAATGGTCGCGTCCTCCTTCAGGCGGGAAACGGCGCCGCCTTCCTGATCGATGGTAATCATCGGCGGATAGCCCGTTGCCTCCAGAACCAACGCGCGAATCTGCTCGCACAGGTTTTTCAGCTGCACCTTATCCACAACGTTATACTCAAACAGGATTACATTGCCGATTTTGTGGCTGCGCACGTTATCGATAAACTCCCGCGTCATCTCCGGGCCTTGAAAGCCGGTCACCAAATGCTGACCTAGCGCAGTTTGCATATCCATGGGTTAATCGCCTCCATTTAAGTGATAGGGCAAGCATCGCTTTGCAAACGCCGCGCAATCCGCCTGCGCTTCGCCGAGCCATTCATGGGCGCTTTGCCCGCGGCGCAACCGGTCGTTGCCGCTCAGCAGATCCAGCGCCGGCCGGTCAAATTCCTGACCCGGCGGTAAAAAGGCAAAATCAGACGGCCAGAGCGAACGGATGGCATCCAAAAGCCGAACCCCGACCGTGACCGAAAAACAGGCATGCGCATCCGTGAGCAGTATTTTTACACCGGAACAGGCGACGCCCGCATATTTTCTTTCGGCAGGCGTAAAATGGGCGGGGATAAACGCCACGCCCGGCAGGCTGAGGCTGTTCATATGCTCCGCAAGGCGTTCGCCGTCGATGTAGGGTGCGCCAATCAGCAAAAAGGGATCGGCGGTTCCCCTGCCTTCGGACACATTCACGCCTTCCAGCAAACAGGTGCCCGGATACAGCAGCGCGTTTTCAAAATGCTGCAATGCCGGACTTGGCGGTATCCAGGGCAATCCCGTGTCGCAATGCAGTTGATGTCGCCGCCAACCGGCCACAGGCACAACGGTCAAATCGCAACCGCAGCGCCTTTCGGCATTAACCATCATGGCAAACTCCCCGGCCGTGAGCCCGTAACGGATGGGCAGATCATAATCGCCAATGAAGCTGTGGCAATCGGCGGCAAGCGCGCAGCCTTCAATCACCGCCCCGCCCAGCGGGTTAACGCGGTCCAGCACCACAAGCGGCACATGGGTTCGGCCGCAATCCTCCACGGTATACAGCAGGGTGGTGATATAGGTGTAGAAGCGCGCGCCGACATCCGCCATATCGTACACAACAACATCCACATCCCTAAGCATATTCTCCGTAAACCGTTTGGATTCCTTGCGGTACAAGCTGAATACCGGAAGGTTTGTACGGGGGTCGGTGCCGGCGGCAACATCATTGCCCGCCGCCGCGTCGCCCCGGATCCCGTGCTCCGGGCCGAAAAGGGTGGTTACGCGAACCCCGGCGCTCATGAGCGCGTCCAGATTGCGTTGCAGTTGCGCGTTTAAACCGGCAGCAGAGGTGAGCAGCCCAACCCTTTGGCCGGAAAGCAAGCCCAGCCAACGCTCTGGCCGATCGATACCGTTGAGAATCAGAAAAATCCCTCCTTGACAAAACAGGTTCCCGGGTACAAAATGGGGTGAAAGTAAATTACGCAAGGGAATGTAAATGATGAAACAATTACAGGACATTGTAGTAAAAGCCAGGAAAACGGTGATCGGGCTGATGAGCGGAACCTCTGCGGACGGGATCGACGCGGCGCTGGTCCGGGTTGAGGGCTATGCCCTTGACACGCGGGTGGAAACGCTTGGTTTTGTTACCTTGCCGTTTGCGCCGGAGGTTCGGCAGCGCATCCTTGCGCTGGCCGGCGGCGAAACGGGCGGCAGCCGCGAGCTGTGCCTGATGAGCTTTCTGCTGGGGCAACTGTCCGCGGAAGCCTGCCACGCGGTATGCGCTCAGGCAAGATTTCCCGAAACTGAAATCGACCTGATTGGCAGCCATGGGCAAACCCTCTGGCATATTCCGTGCGCGGAAACCTACTTGGGGCATTCCCTGACCGCCACCTGCCAAATCGGCGAAGCCTCGATCCTCAACGAAGCGTTTGATTGCCCGGTTGTCAGCGATTTTCGCGTGCGCGATATGGCCGCGGGCGGGCAGGGCGCGCCGCTGGTGCCATACACGGAATACCTCCTGTACCGCAGCGAAACGGAAACGGTCGCCCTGCAAAACATCGGCGGCATTGGAAACATCACCCTGCTGCCTCAAAAGGGCACGCTGAGCGACACCTACGCCTTTGACACCGGCCCCGGCAATATGGTCATGGACGCGCTGGTCACCCGCATGACCGGGGGAAAGCAAACCTATGATGACGGCGGCCGGATCGCGGCAAGCGGCAGGCTCCATACCGGATTGCTGCAATGGATGCTGAAGGATGACTATCTTTCGATGCAGCCCCCAAAAACCACAGGGCGGGAGCGTTACGGCGCGGCGTATGTGGAACGGCTGGCGAGGGAGGCGGAACGGCTGAACGTGCCGGAGGCCGATCAGGTGGCGACGGCCACCCGCTTTACGGCGGAAAGCATTGCCGAGGGTATCCGGCGCTTTGCGAAACCCAAACCAGATCGGCTGATTGTGGGCGGCGGGGGTAGCTGCAACGACACGCTGATGCGCTTTCTGGCACAGGCTCTGCCGGGCATCTGGGTCATGACCAACGAAGCCTTGGGCTACAACAGCGACGCGAAGGAAGCGGTGGCATTTGCCATTTTGGCGAACGAATGCGTGCACGGCGTATGCAACAACGCGCCGAAGGCTACCGGGGCGCGTCACCCTGCCGTGCTGGGGAAAATCAGCCTGTAAGGCCGGTTTACGCATACAGGGAATCCTTCGGTCTGATGGCCGCGTACCCCGCGCAGGCCGCGCTTGCCTTGCCCCCTCAACAACCTTACAGGAGGCCTTATGACCAACATCGAAATCCGTACCCGGGATATCTATGAGAACCTGACCCCTGTGGAACAGAAGGTGGCCGCCTTTTTTCTGGCGGATGTGAACAGCGTATTCCATATGCCCATCGCTCGGCTGGCGGAGGTGTCGGGCGCAAGTCAGGTGGCGTGGGTGCGTTTCAGCAAATCGCTGGGGTTTTATGGGCTGAAGGATTTAAAGAAGGAACTGTTTTCGGAGCTGAACCGCGCGGCGGATACCCAGCAGAGCGGCGAGGAACCGCTGTATGCGGATATTTCCGGCAACAACACGGTGGCGCAGATGGCGGAAACCGTTTGCGCGGGGAGCATTCAGGCGATTGAGGAAACCCTTCACCTTGCTAATGAAAGCGTGATGGAGCACGTTGCGGAACGGATGATCAAGGCGGATTCCATCAAGATTTTCGGCGTGGGCGCTTCCGCGCTGGTTGCCGAGGATTTTTATAACAAGCTGCTGCGCATCGGCAAAAACGTGGTGTTTTGCCGCGACAACCATATCCAGCTGACGTATGCCGCCAACCTGACCGCCAAAGACGTCGCCTTTTTCATTTCCTATTCAGGCTGCACGCGCGAGGTGGTGGAAACGCTGAACATTGCCAAGGCCCGTGGCGCGACGATTGTCACGGTCACCAAGTTTGGCAAGCTGCCTATGGTGCTCAAGAGCGATTACGCCCTGTTTACCGCATGCCCGGAGGTCTACCGGCGAAGCGGAGCCATGAGCAGTCGCATTGCGCAGCTGATTGTGGTGGATATGATCTACACCATTATGGCCAACATGGATTATCACCGCGTAAAGCCCATGCTGGAAAACAGCTACAACAGTTGCAGCCCACACCGCGTTACGCAGGGCTGACGCATTTTTTAACTGCCTTGGCAATATGGCCGCCGGCGGCGTTAAGCGCTGCGCCGGCTTGCTTTTCGTCCAGCTTGCACAAAAGCATTACGATGGCCACTTTGCAGGAAAAGCCGCACTGTGCCAGCGTTTTTCGAGCGGTCGCGTCATTCGCGCCGGTTGCGCGCATCACGATGGAAACGGCGCGCTCGCACAGCTTTTCGTTGGTTGCTTTCACATCCACCATCAGGTTGCCGTATACCTTGCCGCGTTTAATCATCACGCCGGTGGAAAGCATGTTGAGCACCATCTTTTGCGCGGTGCCGCTTTTCATGCGCGTGGAGCCGGTAATCACTTCCGGGCCGGGCAGGGGGGTGATGGCGACGTCCGCGTGGCGGGACAGTTCCGAATTGGCGCTGCAGGATAGGGCGATGGCCGGCGCGCCGATGGAGCGCGCATAATCCATCGCGCCCAGCACATACGGCGTGCGGCCGCTGGCCGCGATGCCCACCAGAGCGTCATCCCGGTTAAAATGAATGGCCTCCAGATCAATGCGCCCCTGACCGTAATCGTCCTCCGCGCCTTCGATGGCTTTGATAAAGGCTTTTTCGCCTCCGGCAATCAGCCCCACCACAAGGCTGGGGTCGGTGCCAAAGGTAGGAGGGCATTCCGCGGCGTCCAGCATCCCCAAACGGCCGGAGGTTCCACAACCGCAGTACACCAGACGGCCGCCTTTGTCCATTTGCTGCACAATGCGCTCGATGGCTACGGCAATGGAGGGCAGCACCAGCTGAACCGCTTCGGCCACCAGATGATCCTCGTCGTTAATCATGCGGACCATCTCAAGCGTAGTAACACGGTCAATTTCCCGCGTATGAGGGTTGATCTGCTCGGTATCGATTTGATTGAGTTTGATCATAAAACGCTCCTTGGCTTAGCCTTTGACAGAGCCGACCGTCAGGCCCTTGACAAAGTATTTTTGCAGGAAAGGATACAGGATAATAATCGGCAAAGTCGAGGTAATGATGACCGCGGATTTGATCGAGATGGCAATGGTGGATTTATCGCCAAACCCAGCCGCGTCGCCAACCATGGAGGTGCCGTTGACGATGTTGCGCAGGAAAAGCATGACCGGGAACTGGCTTGTGTTGAGGTAAATGAGGCCGTTGAACCAGTCGTTCCAGAAGAAAACGGCGGTATACAGGCCGACGGTAGCAAGCCCGGCGGTGGATAGCGGCAAAATGATGCGCACAAGGATGCCGAAGTAATTCAGCCCGTCAATCAGCGCGGCTTCCTCGATCTCTCCGGGCAGCGCGCGAAAGAAATTGACCAGAATAATCAGGTTGAACTGGTTGATGGCAAAGGGAATCAGCATTGCCCAAACGCTGCCTGTCAAGCCCAGATTGGAGATCAGCAGGTAGTTGGGGATCAGGCCTCCGGTAAAGAACATGGAGAACACGACCAGCTTCATAAAAAGCTTTTGACCGCGTAAAAAGCTTTTGGAAAGCGGATAGGCAAAAAGCGTGGTGAGCGTGAGTGAAATCGCGGTGCCGGCTACGGTGTAAAAAATCGTGTTGCCGTAGGCGCGGAAAAAGTTGGGGTAATTCACGATCTGCTCATAGCTACCAAGGTTGAAGCCCACCGGCCAAAAGCTAACCCGGCCGTTGACAATCGCTTTCGCGTCGGACAGGGACAAAGCCAGCATGTAAATAAAGGGTACCAGGCATACCAGAAGCGTGAATACCATCACAACGTAAATCGCAATATCCAGAATCACGCTGCCAATGCCGCTGTGGCGGCGATTGCTAAACCGTTTCATTTGCGCTCGCCCCCCTTAATAGATGCTTTCGCCGGTAACCTTGCGGCTGAAATAGTTGCTGCTGGTTACCAGAAACACGCCGATGACGCCGCTGAAAAGGCCGATGGCCGTCGCGTAGGAATAGTTCTGATTCGCCAGGCCGACGCGGTACACCAGCGTATCAATGATATCGCTCACGGCGGAATTGGAAGGCGTGTACATCAGCAGAACCTTTTCAAACCCGAGGGAGAGCAGCCGACCCACGTTGAGGATGAACATGACCATAATGGTAGGCAGAATGGAGGGAATCGTAACATACAGGATTTGTTGAAAGCGCGTTGCGCCATCAATGGTTGCCGCCTCAAACAGATCGTTCGAGATGCCCGTGATGGCCGCCAGATAGATGATCGCCGTCCAACCGGTATACTGCCACGTATCGGTGAGCACGTATAAAAAGCGGAAATATTGCGGCTCATTCATAAAATAAGTGGGCGCGATTCCGAAATGATCCTGTAAAAAACGGTTGAGCAGGCCGCCGGAAGGGCTGAGCAATTCGCTCAGAATGGCGATGACCACAACCGTGGAAATAAACCTTGGCATGTAGGAAACGGTTTGCACCAGCTTTTTGAAACGCAGGGCGCGAACCTCGTTGAGCATGATGGCAAAAATGATGGGGACGGGAAAATTGACAATCAGATTGACCAGCGAAAGCACGAGCGTATTTTTGAAGGCGTTCCAGAAGGACGCGTCGGCCATGAACTTTTGAAAGTACCGCAGGCCAACCCATTCCGTTCCGTAGGGGCCCATGGCGGGGCGATAACGCCGGAACGCCAGAATGTTGCCAAACATCGGTACATATTTAAACAGCACAAAATACAGCACCGGCAGAATCAGCATCGCATAGAGTTGCCAGTAGCGGCGAAAATGTCGCCCGAACGGCTGACGGTAGGATAGGGCGTTTTCGGGCTTCTGAGCGCGCATGAGGCAGACCTCCTTTGTGTTGAAAGGAAGGCCGCGCAGCGGGTTTCCGTTGCGCGGCCGCCTTTTGGGGGTGATACGGCCTGACGCTTTGCAGGGTCAGGCCGTAAGGGAGGGAGAATTACTTCGCCATGTTGTCGTTGTACAGCTTGCAGAAATCATCAATGCCCTTGGTTTGCATTTCGGCTACATACGCATCCCAGTCGGTATCAATGGATTTCTTGCCGGTGAGGAATGCGTCGTTCCAAATTTCCCACGCGTCATTCAGCGGGGTCTGGAGCAGGCCGGCGTCCTCGGCGGTCAGATCGTCAAACATCGGAGAAGGCGGAATGGGCTGGATCACATCGCCCATGTCGCGCACGGTCGCGTTGATGGCCGCATAGTTTTCATCGTACTTGGTCATTTCACGCGCATTGTACCACACCATCTGCGTTACGTCCGAGCCGCAGCCGTACTTGACCTGCAGGGTCTTGTACACGCCGTCGGGGGCGTTCACAAGCTCGTCGGAATAGGTGATTTGCCCGTCTTTTTCGGTGTAGGTAACGCCGTCCACGCCCAGGCACCAGATTTTCGCGGCTTCTTCGGAGAAGAAGGCGGCGTCGATGGTTTTTACAACCTGCTCAAAATCGGCGCGTTTGCTGGTGGCAATGGGGAACATGATGCCGTTGCCTGTCGAGCTCTTGGGCTGATGGTGCGCGCCCGCGGGGCCTTCCAGCGCCGGGTACATGTTAAGTTTGAAGCCTTCGATTTCGGAAGCCGCGGTTACGCCACCGATCTGGTCATAATAGGCGTAGGTGGCCATGGAGGCGCCGGTCGCCATCTTCTGGCTCCACATATCGCCATCGATCGGGTCCGCCATTTCCGGATCCAGCAGGCCTTCGGCGTACAGCTTCGCAAAGAAGGTGATGTACGCTTTGTACTGATCGCTGGTCGCGCCCGCAAAATAGGTTTTGTTGGTGTAATCCCAGCTGAGGGTGTTGGAACCGGAGGAGCTGTTTTTGCCAAGGCTGATGCCCCAGGAAGGCATCGTCATGCGGTACAGCACGCGCGGGCCAGCAAGGATGGTCAGCGGATAGCTGTCGGGATAGTCCGCTTTGTAGGCCTTCAGAATCGCGTACAGGTCATCAAACGTCTTGGGGGCGCTCAGGCCCTTGGAGGTCAGATAATCCTCGCGCAGGATCAGGCCGCCGTCGTAGAAGGGGATATCCGTCAGCGAAGGCAGGTAATAGAGCTTGCCGTCGCTGAGCTTGAGCGAGTTCACCGCGTCCGTCAGGCCAAACTCCTCAACGCGGGCGTTGAAGTTGGGCGTCCAGTCGGAGTAATCGCTTACGGGCACCAGCGCGCCATTGAGCGCGAGGGAGCCGTTCTCGCCTTTGGTGGTCTGGTAGAGAATCACGTCCGGGGTATTGGTGCCGGTGTTCAGGGCCAGGGAGACCTTTGTTGCGTAATCCGCGATCGGAATCACTTCAAAGGTAAAATCGACGTTGAACTTCTCCTCGATGGTCTTAACGGCCAGCCAATCCTCCTGGAAGGGCAGGGTCGCGTTGTCGGAGTAGTACAGCGTGATCTTGATAGGCTCCCCGCCGGCTGCGGTTTCCGCAACGGCGGCGAAGGAGACGCAGGTCAGGACCATCGCTACTGTAAGAGCAAGCGCCAGTAGTTTTTTCATGGATTCTCCTCCTTACAACAATTACAACAGCCATCGAACCAAACAAAATTTCATTGAGTATGGCGAACGACGAACTATTGTTTTACAAGCGAAGTCTAACTTTGTTTCATGGGGTTGTCAAGTTATCGCTGAATTTTTCAAGCGGCGTGCAAAGCGCGTGGATACAATTGTGCAACATGCACAAAACAAAGCCGTGCATTTTGATTTTGTATTATCCGAGCCTGCGATGTGTAAAAATAATTACAGAAATATACGGCACTTTTGAAACACAGCGGTTAACCCTACTCTGTTTGATACAGTTTCTGCCTTTGCGACCGAGGGGATGCAAAGCGCTGAAAACGGATGCAGCTTTACCGAGCGAGGTTTTTCGTCGATTTGTGAAATAAAACTACGAAATCCAAATATCACAGCATAAACAATGAATTTTACGGGAGTTGCGCATTCGGAGGAACAACAAAGAGGTTCAATGGTGCGGCAGATGAAGCCGCCGGGTTCGGCTCGCAACCGGAAAGAAACGCCCTGGATGCGAAGGCTGTATATAATAGGTAACGCGATCAAACGATGCTTTGGCAGGCTGAAGAATCCGCGCTTCCCCTGTTGTGGGATTAAGCCAGAAATGCAGATTGGCAATCGGTTCTCTCGATTTTTGATACCGAACATTCGGCCACCCCGGAAGGTCCACGCCGCCGTCTTTGGGCATACAACTGTACAACGCCCATTCCGGCTGATCTTTCAATACGATACGGGAATGTAAACGAATTTTACAGGAAAGGCAAATTGCTATTGCGTGCATACTGGAACCGTAGTATAATCATCGCCTGTGGAGGGTGACAAAGTCGTTACAACAGCTTGTCCGATAGCTCAAGTGCGCCTCTGAAAACGGGTACGCCCGCGTTTCCGAAATGCGCGCTTGCAGTATTGCTGTTTGTATCGCGGCGGTTCTGCCGTATATCTTTGAACATCAGGTTTTCCCCTCGCCGGTTGTCTGTTGTATGCGGGCAAGCCGTTGGCGTCCGGATTCCGTCCAACCCGTTTGCTGGCGTGAACGGTTTGCACACAGGTAAAATTGACCCCAAAATGAAATGATTTTTCCGGCGTAAAGCCGTTGGCCTGCCGGGAACCGAAACCGAGAGGGGAGATCTTCCAATGAAATTGGTAAAATGCCCGCGCTGTGACCTGAATTATATTCAGGAAACCGAGAAATACTGCAAAGTCTGCCTTCGGGAGCTGAAAGGCGAGCAGGTGCAGGAAGAAATGGAGCTTTGCTCCATCTGCAACGCCGCGCCCGCGCTGCCCGGAAAAGATGTTTGCCTGAGCTGCTTGAAGGAAATGCAACAAAACGCCTCGGATGACGATGCAAACGAGGATCACGAAGCCGTGGACGAAAGCACCATCGGCCTCAATTCGGTGAGCACCATGGATGAAATTATCCCGCAGGTTCATGAGGATATTCCGGAACATGAGTACGGCGAAATTGAGAACGAGCTTTCGCTGGAAAGCGTGATCGAGGACGAGCAGAAGGACGACGAGGACGAAGATAACGAGCAGAACAAGGATTGACAGATCGGCGCGCCGAAAGCGATCCGGCGCAGACACATGCCGGCGATCGGCTGAGAAAGAAGCTTTCTGAGGAGATGACGGAAGCTTTAGCGGAAAGATAGCCGATCCGGGCCGGTAAGCGCGCCTGCTTTGGGCGGCGCGCCCGGCCGTGAGGCGATCAGGAAACGAGGCGTACGATGGCGATATTTGCGATCGGAGATTTACACCTGTCCAGCAACGGTGAAAAACCCATGAACGTATTTGGCCAACAGTGGGACAATCACTTTGCGACCATTTGCGCGCGCTGGCAGGAACGGGTCCGGCCGACAGATACCGTTCTGATACCGGGGGACATCAGTTGGGCGATGCAGTTTGAAGAAGTGCAGGCCGATCTGCAAAGCATTGCGCAACTGCCCGGCACCAAAATCCTGCTTCGCGGCAATCACGATTATTGGTGGAGCTCAATTTCCCGCCTGCGCGGCTACTTACCCGCTGGGATGCTGGCGTTGCAAAACGACTCGGTGGCGCTGAACGGCATCGCGATTTGCGGCACGCGAGGCTGGAATTTCCCAACCGAGCAATACCAGCTGGATGCGCAGGAAATGAAGATTTACCGCCGGGAACTGATTCGGCTTCAAATGGCGCTGGACAGCGCACAAAAAACCGGTTTGCCGATCTTGGCCATGACGCATTTTCCGCCTTTGCTGACCGACCACCGCGACACGGAGTTTACCGCCATGCTGGAACAATACGGCGTGAAGCTTTGCGTGTATGGGCACCTGCACGGCATCGGGATTCAAAACGGGTTTTCGGGAACCCACCGCGACGTGGCGTATCAGCTGGTATCCTGTGATTCGATTGATTTCGCGCCGGTATGCGTGTGGGAAGATGCGTAAACCCACCTCGGGTTTGGCCGGCAATGAGGCCGCGCACCTTGGTACATACAGTTAATCAGCCATCCTCATTATTTCGATTAGTATTTTTTGAAAGCCTTTGCCGCATCGAAAACGGGTTAAAAGTGAAACCCTTGTCAGGGTGCCCGGGTGAAACATCCGCTGGCGTTTGGCCGAAACCCAGAAACCTGATACCACAGCATGCGAGACCACGCGAGCGAAGGGGTCGCGCGGCTGTGAGGCGAGCGGCATACCCTTTATACAATTTCTTTCACAACCCTGAGCCTGCCGAAATTCGGCAGGTTTTTTGTTACCCTTGGCGCGCTATCAAGGTTCGATCAAATGGTAACGCACGTGAAACTGAAATTTTATAGAAATGTAACAATAGGAAACGCAATCCTTTTTGAATGGAAAACATCAGCCTGTAAGGTAAATCAGCATGCCTGTAACCCTGATTTGATATGCCTTTGAAAGAAATTCTCCGGTTTTGAAAAGCACTTAAAACATGCAAAACCCTGATAAAATCAAGGTTTAGAGAATGAACGTTTGCGTTGACGGGTAACAGGAAGTGGGAGATAATGGTGACAAATCCCTAATAGTGGTGAAAAGTGGGGGAAGGAGAGGGTCGAACGATGGCGGAGAATCACACTCCTGACGAACCATTCGCAGGGACGCAGGCAAGAGCATCCGCCAAGTATGAGTTCTTCGGCTCCTTTTCACACGCGATCGACGCCAAGGGGCGAATTATAATCCCCAACGTTTATCGTGAAACCTTGGGAGAAATCTTCACCATCGGCCCTACGAGAGAGTTTAAGGGAATTGCGCTGTACCCCAACGAAGTGTTTGATCTTATCCGGGCGGAGCTAAGCGCCATGAACCAGCGCAAGCCCTTCGTGCAAACGTATACCATGCAGTTTTACAAGCTCAGTTACCGTGGCATGCAGGCGGATGCGCAGGGCAGAGTGCTGCTGCCGCCGAAACTCCGGCAACGCATCCTGGGCGAGGCTAAGGATTTGGAAATCAGCGGCGGGGCCGATCATGTGCGCATTCAGGACGTTGCGGCGGCAGACGCGTCGGATTTGCTGTTTATGCAAAACCTGGACGACATTCTGGAGCGCATGGGGGATCTCAACACAGACGGACGAATTTGATGAAGGAGGCAACGTTTCATGGCACAGACAGGCAGAGTATACGATTCCTTTCACGAGTATGATTCGGATCGGTTTATTCCCAACGATCATTTTTATGTACGTTCCTCCGTTTATCTGCCCAGCAGCGATGTGGACCTGCGCACCGGCATGCTTCGGGACGATGTACGCAGACCCGGGCGCACGCAGGCGTTGCGTATGGAAGCGGAAAAACTGGACGAGGAGTTCGGGCGGATGGACGCCGCCTTGCAGGCGCGTAAAAATGAAAAAGGCCTCAGAATTTCTCTGCGTTCCGCCTTTGTACTGGTGATGACGGTGGCGGTGGCTTTCGCGCTGGTATTGCTGGTGCAAACCGGCACGCTTGCCCAACGCCAGCGAAGCCTGAAAACCCTGAACCAGCGCATGGAGGAAATTAAAACCGCGAACGCCGATCTGCAAAGCCAGATTACCGAAGCCAGCGATTCCTCCACCATCTGCTATGCGGCGGCGCGCGATTTGGGCATGGTGCCCGCCTCCTCGGCGCAGGCGATCCACCTGACGGCCGTAGACACCCGCCCCAACAGCGCGGACGCGGTAGTGAGCGCCTCCGCGCAGGCACAGGGCGCGACGCAGGCGCAAACGGAGGATTCCGGGGCGCAGCAAACGGAGGTTGCGCCGTAGAACGATCTATTTCATCGTTAACCGTATACAGCCGATTTCGGACGGGTTAAGCTGTAACGCTCGCCTCCTTGCCTGATCTACCGAATGTAGCCGATTTCAGCCGATTAAAACCATACCGCCGTCCCCAAGCGGGGCGGCGGTTAACCGAAGCATCTGATGCGTCAAGGAGGAACTGGAGCCTATCAAGGCAAACTCCGAGTAACCTGGCGGGGGCGGCAGAATCTTACGGCAAAGTGTACCCCTTCGCTGGACAAATCAGGGCAGATGTGCTACTTTATATACGCCGTAAAACGATCTTGCCATCGGGTATTTCCGTTCCGGTCAGGTTCGCGCCCGTTTGGGGGCGACAACGGAGCGCCGGTTCCGATCCAGCTAAGGTGGAAACGGTTTTGCACCTTCGTTAACGATGTGGAAACCGAAAACGCCCCGGATTTGGCTGCTCACCGACGCCCGGAATGTTGCCGATTGCCGTGCGCAATGACGCGGCGAACGCGGGCAGGAGTGATGGCCCGGCAAGATTCCTAGCATACTTTTGGAGGCTGGCTGTATGTTGCTCAAGGAGCTTTTACAAGATGTTCCCGGAATAACGGAAACACAGGGGAGCCTGGAAACCGACATTGGCGCGCTTTCCATCAACAGCCGCGAAAAAACAAAACGAGGGCTGTTCTTCTGTATTTCGGGCGCAAAGTTCGATGCGCATGATTTTGCTGCGCAGGCTGTGGAAAACGGCTGCGTAGCGCTTGTCGTTTCCCGATTTTTGGAAAATGTAGACGTGCCGCAGGTGAAGGCGGAAAATGTTCGCTCGGCCATGGCATACCTGGCCGGTGCTTTTTTTGGGCATGCGGACCGTCAGCTGCGGTTGATCGGCGTATCCGGCACCAAAGGGAAAACGACCACCAGTTATCTTCTCAAGGCCATTATGGAAAAAGCGGGGTTCAAGGTAGGGCTGATCGGCACGACCGGCAATATGATTGGCGATGAGCATATTCACAGCAATTTGACCACCCCGGACCCGATTGACCTGCACCGCTGCTTCCGGCAGATGGTGGATGCGGGCGTGCAGGTGGTCAGCATGGAAGTCAGCGCGCACGCGATTGATATGCGGCGGCTGGATGGCCTCACGTTTGAAGCGGCATGCTATACCAACCTTTCGCAGGATCATCTGGATTATTTTCATACCATGGAAAACTATTTCGAAACCAAAAAGAGTTTCTTTATGCACGGACAGGTGCTCAACGCCGCGCTGAATGCCGATGAGGAAACTTCGGCCAAGATTTTGGACGATATCAAGGTGCCATACCTGACTTTCGGCATCAGCGCCAATGCGGATCTGTTTGCGCGCGACATTGAAATCAGCGAAAACGGCGTGAACTTCTCCATCCAGTTGCGCGGCGTGGAATCGATGGATGTAAGCATGCAAATGACCGGCATGTTCAACGTCTATAACGCGTTGGCGGCGGCTTCGCTGGCTATGATCGTCGGGGTGGACAAAGAAGCTATCCGGGAGGGCCTTCGCAGCGTAAGGGCCGTGCCCGGCCGCATTGAAATGCTCGATACCGGAACGCCCTACAAGGTGATTTTGGACTACTCCCACTCGCCGGACGCGCTGGAGAACATCCTCACAACGGTGCGCATGTTTACCAAAAAGCGGCTGATTGTGCTGTTCGGCTGCGGCGGCGACCGCGACCACGGCAAGCGCCCCATCATGGGAGAAATCGGCGGTCGGCTTGCGGATTACTCCATTTTAACCAGCGACAATCCCCGTACCGAGGATCCGGATGCCATTCTGGAAGCGATTGAAGAAGGCATGAAGCTGACGCGCGGCAAGTACACCATTATTGAAAACCGCCGAGACGCCATCCGGTATGCCCTGCGCATGGGCCGCGAAGGCGATGTGATTATTCTGGCGGGCAAAGGCCATGAAACCTATCAGGACGTCATGGGCATCAAGCGGCCTTTTGATGAAAAAGTGGTTGTGAACGAGCTTTTGGAAGAAATGCGCAGTGAACGCTGAATCTTTACGGCGTAAAAGATGGGTGGGATATTCGTGCTCAGGTTAATCATTACGTTGATTCTTGCCATCGCGGCGATGCTTATGATAACGCCGCGCGTTTTGCCGGTGCTGCACCGCCTGAAGTTTGGCCAGACCATCAACCAACTGGGGCCGGAGAGCCACAAGGTGAAGCAGGGCACGCCGACGATGGGCGGGTTGATTTTTGCCGCGGTAACCGCCGTGCTCGCGCTTCTTTTGCACGGCGCGTGGTTTGGCAAGGCGGATTTTGGCCTGGCGCTGGTGGCGGTATCGCTTTTGAGCATGTCGATCGGCTTTGTGGACGATTATATCAAGATTGTAAAAAAGCGCAATTTAGGCCTGATCTGGTGGCAAAAAGTGATCGGACAGGTGTTGATTGGCTTTCTGTTTTCCCTTTACTGCTACCTGAACCCGTACGTCGGCAGCCGCATCCTTATACCCTTTGCCAATGTCAACTGGGATTTGGGCATTTGGTATGTGCCGGTCATGACGCTTACGGCGATGTTTGTGATTAACAGCGCAAACCTTCAGGATGGGTTGGACGGACTGCTCTCCAGCGTTGCCGCGGTAGGCAGCTTTGCGTGGGCCGCCGTTGCGCTGCTGGGCACTTTGGCTACCGGCATGTTTTACAGCGCGGCCGCAACCGAAAACTACGTGAACCTTGCCGTGTTCGCTTTGGCGCTCGCGGGGGGCTGCATCGGTTTTCTGCGGTTTAATTATAACCCTGCCAAAGTATTCATGGGGGATACGGGAAGCATGTTTATCGGCGGCGCGACCATCGGCATGGCGATGCTTTTACGGCAACCCCTGTTACTGTTTCTGATCGCGTTTACCATGATTGTAAGCTCGGTTTCCGTAATCCTGCAACGCCTGTATTTTAAGCTGACCCACGGAAAGCGAATTTTCAAGATGTCGCCGATTCACCATCATTTTGAACTGAGCGGGATGAACGAACCGCAGATTGTGACGCTGTATACGGCGGTGACGGGCGTTCTTTCCGTGATTGCGATCCTGTCCCTGCGGCTGATACCCTAAACCGCCGCGCAGGAGAATCACGCTTGGGAGGCATTTTTACATGAGGTATGAAAAAAAGCGCGTGCTGGTGATCGGCATGGCGCGCAGCGGGATTGCTGCAGCTCAGCTTTTGCTGAACCATGGCGCCATCCCGATCCTGTATGACGCTAAAAAAGCCGACGCGTTCGGCGATGATTTGCTACCGCTCTATTCAACGGCCTGCGAGTTTCACCTGGGGGAGGACCCCTTTGTGCTGCTTGATCCGTGCGACGCGGTGGTCATCAGCCCGGGGGTGCCGATTGACGCGCCGATTGTGAAAGCCGCCAAGGAGCAGGGATTGCCGCTGATTGGCGAGCTGGAACTGGCATACTCTCTTTTGCAGGGCGAAATGCTGGCAATTTCCGGTACCAACGGAAAAACGACCACCACCACCCTGCTGGGCAAAATGTTTGAAAACGCGGGCCGCATCACCCATGTCGCCGGGAATATCGGGTACCCGCTTTCCTCCGTGGCACTGTACAGTAAAAAGAGCGATGTGGTTGTGGTGGAGGTTTCCAGTTTTCAGCTGGAAAGCATCAAAACCTTTCACCCCTGCGTGGCGGCGCTGCTCAATATTACGGAAGACCATCTGAACCGTCACGGCACAATGGAGCAGTACATCCGCCTGAAACAGCGCATTTTTGAAAACCAGACGCAGGAGGATATCGCCATTCTCAATATGGATGATCCGATCCTGTATAAAATGTCGGACAAGGTCAAGGCGCGCGTCGCGTTTTTTTCACGCACGCAACCGGTGCAAAACGGCGCTTGCGTGGAGGACGGTAAAATTGTATGGCGCTGGAACGGCGTGATGAAACCGATTTGCGACGCGGATCAGATTTTGATACCCGGCCCGCACAACTTGGAAAACGCGCTTGCCGCGACCGCGATGGCGGCGGCGAGGGGAGTGCCGGCCGCTGTGATACGCCATACGCTGCAATCTTTTACAGGCGTTGAGCACCGCATTGAAAAGGTGCGCGTGTTTGAGGGCGTCACCTATATTAACGACAGCAAGGGCACAAACGTGGATAGCACCATCAAGGCCGTACAAAGCATGAAAGCCCCTACAGTGCTGATTTTGGGCGGCTATGATAAGCATACCGATTTTATGCCCCTGTGCAAAGAAATTGAGCAATCGGGGATGATTAGCCAAATTGTCGCCATGGGTCAGACTGCCCGGCAGATTACGCAAACGCTGGAGGAAGCCGGCTACCGCAACATCACTCAGGCGTACAGCATGGAGGATGCGGTGCAGAAAGCGCGCCGCCTGGCCACGGCTGGCGGCAATGTGATGTTATCGCCTGCCTGCGCAAGCTTTGATATGTTCCGCGATTATGAACAAAGGGGTCAGGTGTTTAAGGAGCTTGTACTTGCCTTCCAGTAAAGGCGGCTTCCAAACTGTGACCTTTCTAAACCCGCGTATCTAAGCGCCGCCGATGCGCCGCCATATTACCCCGGTGGCAACCGCCGGCAAGGCTGTTGACAGAACTGCTGCAAAGGTACTTTGGGTGCGGTTACGCAAAGCCCAGCATCGCAAGGTTTCGGTAAACGGCTGGCTATCCGGCAGGGTAGACGATTTATCGATTAGCCCCCAACATTGCGGCGCAAGCCTGTGAGAAACCTCTTTTGGGAAAGCGTGCGAAAATCTGCTTTATGAATGGCAGAAATGCCTGCGATTGAAACGATCCATCGATATCCGGCCGCCGGGCTTTTTCCCGGAAGGCGTATTTTGCTAATTTTGCCTGAACCATCCGGCGGTTTCAGTCAGTTTTGCGTAACGCCGGCGCGTTGCCAAACAACTGCGCCGGAGATGGAAAGGGGAGCGTTCGCATGAAAAAACCCAAGGAGCCGCAGCGCGACGAGCTGGAGCAATTTGAGGCTTACGGCGAGTACTCCTACGCGTACCGGCATGCGGCGGAGCAACGGAAATTGCATCAGAAGAACGGAAGAACCGAAGAAGGGGAACCGGAGTACGACCTTGCGGACGGCGCGGAAGCAGAAGCGGACAAGGCTGTACCGGAAGAAGAACTGATATCGCCGGAGGAACGCGCCAAAAGACGCTCCCGCGCCATCACCGGGCGGCTCATCTTTGTGCTGGCGGTTGCGGTTATCGCCATCATCGTTTTGCAGGGAACCGTTTTTCGGCTGCGCACGGTGTATGTGATTGGCAACGTAAAAAAAAGCGCGCAGGAGGTAGCCGCGGCTTCCGGACTGGTGAAAGGGCTGAACATCTTCTCCATATCGCCGGATGAGGTACAGGAAAACCTGAGCAGCGATCACACCATTGTTTTTTTGGGCCTGCAAAAGGAATACCCCAGCACCATCTACCTCTACATTTCCGAAAGGGAGCCGGTTGCTTCCACACAATGGCTCGGCTTGCAATATACCCTCGATGCGGAGGGGGTTGTGCTGGATGAAAACAGCTCGCTGGAACTGCCCGCCAACATGCCCAATGTAACGGGGTTGCAGGTGACCAACGTGCATACGGGCCAAAAACTCGAAGTGCGCAACCGCGAGCAGATACTGGCCTATTATGATATTATGTCAGAACTGGGTTTGCAGTATTATCGGGATCAAATTCGGGAAATCAACCTTTCGGATACGGACAATCTGTACCTGCTGACAGCTACAGGGATTTCCGTACGGTTGGGAACCCGCCAGTACATGAGGGCAAAAATCGGCGCGTTGCGCACAGATATCGCATATTTGCAACAACTGGGCAAAACCTCCGGCGTGCTGGATGTATCCATCCCGGAGGACGCTAAATACCGGCCGGAAAGTTAAACGGGAGTCGGCATGCCGGCAGGGGAAGAATCACGATATGGCTTTAGCTTTTCAAAAAAGATGGAAAAAGGATGAACCCCCTGGCAGGTTCCAAGGGTGAAAACTTGGCGAGGTTTGAGTTGAAGCGCCAAAGCTTGTTTCCGCAGCATTGGAATCAAAGCGCGCAAACAGCCCGCAGGGCTGTGAGGCGAGCGGACTAACCATCATGCCACATTTTTAAACGGCTTGGCGCCCCGCGTTAGCTTCGACAGCAACCTGCCGACTTACGCGGCTGGTACCGGAAACCCTTATGTTACATGGGGTGCGCGCGGCAGAAAAAGAAATGCTTATCAACTGAAAAAATTACTCGGCAAAGTATTGACATCATGGTATTTATATAGTATTATATATTTCGTCGCCTGTGCGATTCATCGCGGGGTAGAGCAGTTTGGTAGCTCGTCGGGCTCATAACCCGGAGGTCGAGGGTTCAAGTCCCTCCCCCGCAACCAAATGGCGGCGTAGCTCAGCTGGCTAGAGCATTCGGTTCATACCCGGAGTGTCGAGAGTTCAAATCTCCCCGCCGCTACCAGCCAAAAGGACGGTCTTTGCAGGCCGTCCTTTTCATATGTTGCGGAGCAACAGCCCTCCCTGCAACTGGCGGTTGGCTGCAAAGCGCCGATTTGCCGGTACAGGAGGCTGACAGCGGATACATCAAAACCGGCTCAGCCTTACGGCGACGGCCATTCACCGATCCCGAACGCGCAACGGACCTATTCATCACAACAAGATCCAGACCCGGACCGAATCGAGGACTAACATGAAAATCCTGATTGATGCAGACGCGTGCCCGGTGGTGGGAATTGCCATTGCCTGCGCGCAAAAGACCGGTATCCCTGTGCTGCTGTTGTGCGATACGGCGCATGTTTTGCAACGTCCGGGCGCGCAAACGGTCACCGTTTCCAAAGGGGCGGACAGCGTCGATTTTCAGCTGGTGAACCGCATTCAGGCAAACGATATTGTGATTACGCAGGATTATGGCTTGGCCGCGATGGCAATGGCCAAAAAGGCGCGGGTGCTGAACCAAAACGGCATGCGCTTTACGGATGACAATATGGATGCGCTTCTGCTGGCCCGCCATACCGCGCGTAAAATCCGCATGGCGGGCGGCAGACTCAAGGGCCCGCCCAAACGGACCCCAGCAGACGATATGGCTTTTGAACAAACGCTGCACGCCCTGCTCGCAGAGTAGACCGTGCTTGAGCAACTGCTGCGGGATTCCATTTCGCCAACCCATTGTTAAAAGCAAACTCAGGCGACCGATTGACAACGGTATGCCTTGACAGCAAAACCTCGGGCGTAGCGAAAATGGGTTCAAAATCAAAGCTCTTGTGGGGGTGTATTGCCGTTGCCCCTTGATCGCCGGTGGCCGGATGCGCTTCTGCTTCAACGCATACCCGCGAGCTGCGGCGGCATAATGCGTCGCGGTTGCTAAACCCTCTGAGTTTGTCAACGATCAATGCGGCGACAGAGCTTTTGGAATTGTAAAGTTTAACTTCTCCGGAATGAAATGCGCCCCGAGCGGCGTATCTTTTATGCAGGCGCCTGCATGTTTTAGGCTTGTAAAGGTTGTGCAAGCGCACCTTCTACAGGTTGAAAACCGCCGTTTCAGGCGGTCGGAGAGGCATTTTTCACAAAAAAGATCATGAAAAATGGTCTTGTCTATTGCGAAGCGCGCATAAAAAGGTTACAATAAATGATGGTACTTTGGGTTTACGCGACCTCCAAACCCTGCAAACGGCCGCGTGAAACAAACCGCCACAGGCGCGGACCGGCGACGGTTCGCGGTTGATTCCTTAGGAACAGGGGAATGTTTGGCTATGAAATCAACGATTGCAGCCATCGATTTTGGCACAAGCAAAATCGTAACACTTGTGGCCGAGACCAGCGGTACCCAACGTTGCGATATCATCGGCGCCGGCATCGCCATGTACGACGGCTTTTTGGATGGGGAATGGAACAACGCCCCGTTGCTGAACGAAGCAATCAACAAATCCATTGCCGAAGCCGAAATGCAGGCCAAACGCAAAATTCGCGAAATTAACGTGGGCGTGCCGGGCGAATTTACCCGCGTTTACGCGGTTGAAACCACCGTGACCATTCAGGGGGCGGATCCGCGCGTGACGCCTCGCCATGTGGAGCGGATTTTTGCCAACGCGGATAAACAGTTATCCCCGGTGCGCGGCGTTGTGGTGCACAGAAGCCCGGCATGGTTCATGGTGGACGGGGGCAAAAAAACCCTTGAACCGGTGGGCATGAAAGGGACCGAGCTAAAGGCGCTGGTTTCTTTTGTGGTTGCGGATACTTTTTTTCTGGATGATGTAATGGCGCGCCTGCGGGACATGAACATCACGGTGAGCGGCTTTTTCAGCAGTTCCACCGGCGAGGCGATGCTTTTCCTTTTGGAGGAGGATCGTGACCGCACGGCTATCCTGATCGACATCGGCTACCTTTGCACCGACGTGATGGCGGTGGAGGGCGACGCGGTGATCTTCCAAAAAACGCTTTTAATCGGCGGCGGCCATATTGCCGCGGATATCGCGGAAGGGCTATCCATATCCTTGCAGGCAGCGGAGCAGATTAAGCGCGACTACGTTTACGGCATATCGACCATTACGCAAACCTATGCGGTTTCCAGCGGCGAGGGCATCAAGAGCGAAACCTTCACGCAGGATCAGGTGGCCGCCGTGCTGGAACCCCGGGTGGACGAGATGGCGGAAATGATTAAGGATTGCATTGCCGAAAGCGGCATCAAGCTTGGCAACTGGTCCACCATCTACCTCACGGGCGGCGGGTTAAGCCTGAACCGCGGCGGGCGCGATTACCTGGCCGGAAAACTGGATAAGCCCGTACGCGAAACCATCAAGCGCACGATCAAGCTGTCCAGCCCGATCTATGCCAGCGCTATGGGCCTGATGGATTTGATTATTGATACCATCGAGTCGCGCAATGTTCCATCCGGCGGGGTGGCCGGCGGACTGAAGGATTTCTTTAAAAGCCTACTGGGAAGTTAGTCCGCGGCGAAACCTTCGTTGCGATTGAATGTTAAGTTAGACTAGGGGGATGCACTGTGTTAGAGTTTCAAATTGAAGACCAACAGAGTTTTGCAACCATTAAAGTGATCGGCTGCGGCGGCGCCGGCAACAACGCCGTTAACCGCATGGTGGATGCAGGCCTGAAAGGCGTCGAATTTATCGCGATCAACACGGACCGTCAGGCGCTTGCCATGAGCAAAGCCAGTATGACCATCCAGATTGGTGAAAAACTCACCAAGGGCCTTGGCGCGGGCGCTGTGCCTGATATCGGTCGCCGCGCCGCCGAGGAAAGCCGGGAAGAAATCGCGCAGGCCATCAAGGGCGCGGATCTTGTTTTTGTGACCGCCGGCATGGGCGGCGGCACCGGCACCGGGGCCGCGCCGATCGTTGCGGAAATTGCCCGCGACCTCAATTGCCTGACCATCGCGGTGGTAACCAAACCTTTTCAGTTTGAAGGCAAACAGCGCATGAAGAACGCCGAAATGGGCGTAATTGACTTAAAACAGCGTGTGGATACGCTAGTGGTTATCCCCAATGACCGGCTTTTACAGGTGGTTACCAAGGGAACCACGATGTTGGAAGCCTTCCGCATTGCGGATGACGTGCTCCGGCAAGGGATTCAGGGCATCAGCGACCTGATCGCGGTGCCCGCGCTGATCAACTTGGACTTTGCGGACGTGAAAACCGTTATGGAATCCGGCGGCCTCGCCCATATGGGCATTGGCATTGGCAAGGGCGAAAACCGGATGGTGGAAGCCGCGAAAAACGCCATTTCCAGCCCGCTTTTGGAAACCAACATAGATGGCGCGCGCGCTGTGCTGATTAACATCACCGGCGGCGAGGATATGAGCATCATCGACATTAACGAAGCGGCTAACCTCGTGATGCAGGCCGCTGATACCGAGGCAAACATCATCTTTGGCGCGGGCATTGACGAATCGATGGATGACGAAGTCCGCATCACCGTGATTGCCACCGGCTTTGAAAAAACGCCCTTTCCGCCCAAGGAAGCCCCGAAGGGCAAAGGCTACGGCTCGGACCGTGACTGGTCGCGCAGCTTTGGCAACAGCGGCTCCGATTCCCGGGGCGGCCTCACGCAATCCTATCACCCGACGCCGCTGGTGCATCAGGAATATCCTGCGCCCTCCTACGAAGACATGAGCTTTGACATGCCGACCGATGAAGAACGCACCATGGGTATGGGCATGGGCGGTTATATGGATAACAGCCGCAACATCCCCACGCCTGCGGCTATGCCTTCCATGATGCAGCAAAATCAGGGCATGTACGGCAACGGTTACAACCCCGGTTATCCGATGCAGAATTACGGCCAGCCGATGACAAACGATTACTCCATGCCCGGCATGCAAAACCCGTACCAGAACATGCCGCAGCAGCAGATGATCCCCACGATGGAATACGGGCAAAGCTATGGGGCCATGCAGCCTCAGCAACCCGCTCAGGCGCCCGCGATGCAGCAGGCGGCTCCGCAAGCCATGCCCGGCGCGCAGCAGCCTGCGGCGCAGCCCAAAATGCCGGAAGCGCAAACGCCGCCGACGGCGCAAGGCCCCACAACCTCCATCGAACGGGATGATCTGGGCGTGCCCGCGTTTCTACGCCGCCCTACCAAGAAATAAAGCATCCGGAAGATAAGCGCAAAGCGGCCCGTTGTCAGAAAGTGACAACAGGCCGCTTTGTTTTGGTATGTTCAAAATCATAAGCCGCAGTCAGACAGGGGCGAGAGCAAAAGAGCGAAATTAAAACCGTCGCCTGGCGTGGAACCTCAAAACCCCGCGACGAAGCTGCTAAGCCCAGCAAGCGAATGGTTCGGAAAACTCAGCGTTGGATGCGTAGGCGTTGCACCCTACCCGCCGAAATCTTGTGTGGAAACGCATTGATTGGATGCGCCATGGGTGCCGAAGGCGCTGTGCGGTGCGATGGATCAACTCAAATCGGTCTGTCAACGGTTTGATGCTGAATCCTTATGAGGCGCACGACCAAGACCCTCAAGCCGCTTCTCAGGTAAACTGGACGAAGGCTGTAATATTGACAGCGGTTCGTCGGCATCATAAACAATTTCTCGGCATTGGTTTTGGCGTTCCGCCAACCTCGGCAAGGTTTTCCCTTGACTCTTTTCGATGCCCGTGGCCAAGCGGGCTTTTTATGCAACAGCAAAACGGGTTCCCGGAATGGGAACCCGTTTGGTAGCTATACCTTTGAGATGCGGCTTAGTACATGCCGCCCATCCCACCGGCCCCACCGGCGGGCGCGGGCGGTTCGGGAGCGGGAATGTCGGTTACGAGGCTTTCAGTCGTCAGGATCATGGAAGCGACGCTGGAAGCGTTCTGCAACGCGGTGCGGGTAACCTTGGTCGGGTCGATAATGCCGCGTTCGATCATATCGACATATTCGCCCTTGAGCGCGTCATAACCATAGCCGTTTTTGTGGCTGTTCTTGATGTTTTCCACAATCACGCTGCCATCGATGCCCGCGTTGATGGAAATCTGACGAAGCGGCTCTTCCAATGCGCGAAGGATGATCTGTACGCCGGTCTTGGAATCGCCCGCGAACTTGGCCAGCTCGGCCTGAACGTTGGGGATTACGTTGAGCAGCGCGATACCGCCGCCGGGGACGATGCCTTCTTCAACAGCGGCGCGGGTCGCGGCCAAAGCATCCTCAATGCGCAGCTTGCGTTCCTTCATTTCGATCTCAGTCGCGGCGCCCACCTGAATCACGGCTACGCCGCCGGCCAGCTTGGCAAGACGCTCCTGAAGCTTTTCGCGGTCATAATCGCTGGTGGTGTCCTCAATCTGCTTGCGGATGCTGTTCACGCGGGCGTCGATGTCGGCTTTCTGACCGGCGCCTTCCACGATAGTGGTGTTTTCCTTGTCCACCTTGACCTGACGGGCGGTGCCCAGCATGTCGATGGTGGTATCCTTCAGTTCAAGGCCCAGTTCCTCCGTAATAACCTGACCGCCGGTAAGCACGGCGATATCGCGGAGCATTTCCTTGCGGCGGTCGCCAAAGCCCGGGGCCTTTACGGCAACGCAGGTGAAGGTGCCGCGCAGTTTATTGAGCACGAGGGTCGCAAGGGCTTCGCCTTCCACATCCTCGGCGATGATGAGCATCTTTTTACCGGCTTGCACAACCTGTTCCAGCACGGGGAGAATCTCCTGAATGCTGCTGATCTTTTTATCCGTAATCAGGATCATGGGGTTGTCCAGAACGGCTTCCATTTTATCGGAATCGGTGACCATGTAGGCGCTGGCATAGCCGCGGTCAAACTGCATGCCTTCCACGGTGGTCAGCTCGGTTTTCATCGTCTTGCTTTCTTCAACGGTGATAACGCCGTCCTTGCCTACGGTGTCCATCGCGTCGGAAATGAGCTTGCCAATTTCTTCGTCGCCAGCGGAAATGCTGGCAACCTGCGCAATCGCCTGCTTGCCGTTGATGGGCTGGCTCAACGCGCGCAGACCCTCCACAGCCGCGTTCACAGCGGATTCAAGGCCGCGCTTGAGCACCATGGGGTTCGCGCCGGCAGCCAGGTTGCGCAGGCCTTCCCGAACAATCGCCTGCGCAAGCAGCGTGGCGGTGGTGGTGCCGTCGCCGGCAACGTCGTTGGTTTTGGTGGCGACTTCCTTCACGAGCTGCGCGCCCATGTTTTCAAAAGGATCTTCCAGATCCACTTCCTTGGCGATGGTCACGCCGTCGTTGGTAATCAGCGGAGCGCCAAACTTTTTGTCCAGAACAACGTTGCGGCCTTTAGGCCCCAGGGTAATTTTCACGGTATCGGCAAGAATGTCAACACCCTTTTGCAGCGCGCGGCGGGCTTCCTCGCCATACTTAATTTGCTTTGCCATAACAGTGGTTCCTCCTTATGCTTATTCGACGGTCGCCAGAATATCACTCTGACGAACGATGATGATTTCCTGACCGTCCAGCTTGACCTCGGTGCCGGCGTACTTGCTGTAAATAACCTTCTGGCCGGGCTTTACGTTCATCACAATTTCCTTGCCATCCACCATACCGCCAGGCCCAACGGCAATCACTTCCGCCATCTGCGGTTTTTCTTTGGACGCGCTCGTGAGAACGATGCCACTCTTGGTGGTTTCTTCCATCTCAACGTTCTTGATAACAACACGATCGCCCAACGGCTTAACGTTCATGATAGTTCCTCCCTATCCAATAATGATGTTTTGGGTTTTGTTAGCACTCACTAATACCGAGTGCTAACAACGTTGTTAGTGTACGTCATTTTTCCAGTTTACGCAACAGGAAATTTTAATCAATTTGCTGAGAATACGCTAAAAAATATCCGAAAAGCGTGAATTGCTCACTCAAGCTGGCCATAACTCAATAATACTTGAAATTACGCACAATAACGCCATTATGCGGAAAGTAACCGCTCCTGAAAATATGGTACAATCCCTGAGAAAGGATGATTGATTTGACGAACAACGCGGATTGGAGCGCCTCCCTGCTGCGCTGGTATCGAAACCATCAGCGCGACCTGCCGTGGCGGCATACCAAAAACCCTTATCATATATGGGTTTCAGAGATCATGCTGCAACAGACGCGCGTGGAAACGGTGAAGGATTACTATCATCGCTTTTTGATGCGTTTTCCAGACATCGAAGCGCTTGCGGCCGCGCCGGAAAGCGATGTGCTCAAGCTTTGGGAAGGTCTTGGTTATTACAGCCGCGCGCGGAATTTGCAACGCGCGGCGCAAACCGTGGTTCAAACGCTTGGGGGTAAGGTGCCAGACAGCTATGCCGATTGGTTGCGGTTACCGGGCGTAGGAGCATATACCGGCGCGGCGATTGCCAGCATCGCCTTTGGGGAGGCGGTGCCAGCGGTGGACGGAAACGTAAAGCGCGTAGCAGCCCGCCTGTATGGCATTCGGGACCCCATGGAAAACCTATCGGTATTAAAGCGGATGAACGCCTTGCTGGCCGAGGCCATCCCCGTAAACGAAGCAGGCAATTTTAATCAGGCGATGATGGAGCTGGGCGCGACCGTGTGCCTGCCTCGAGCGCCGCGTTGCGATCAATGTCCGCTTCGGTTGTCATGTGACGCGCTGGCGGAAGGGGATGCCGAAAGCCTGCCTGTGCATGAAAAAAAGCAACCCGCGAAACAGCTGGAAATCGGCGTGTGTATCCTGACGTTTGAAGGGAAGGTTCTGGTTTTCCGGCGAACCGAAAGGCTGCTGCACGGTTTGTATGTGATGCTGCTGCTGGAAGGGGAAACCGATCCGGAACGCGCGGGCGACATCCTTGCGGAGGATGGTCTTTCTGCTCAGTTGATCCAATGCCTTGGCAAAGCGACCCATGTGTTTACGCACCGAATTTGGCATATGACGCTGCTCCATTTTACGCTTAAAAATCGCCCGACCGATACATGGCTGACCGCGCACGGCGCGCAACTGGCGGATACCGCGCAGTTATCGGCCTTGCCGATCCCCACGGCGATGAACGCGGCAAAAGCGGCGGCTTTAAAGATTTTAGCAAAAGCGTGAAGTTATAATGGAAAATGACGGACCATCTCGGGTTCCTGCATGTTGCGACAGTGCAAGCAGAGATGGTTAATATCAGCGAGAAAGGGCATGAAAAAATCCGACGCCGCAGCGCCCTGCCCAAGCGGACGCTCATCGGATCGGATTTGGATGTTTAAAAACAGCGACAACAGGGGTTGTGCCGGCGAACTTCTTTAGCCTTCAGGGTTTTCATCGGCTTTTTTGCACTCCGAGCCGGCGCTCACTGCCGATAACCGTTCGGCTTTGGGAAGGCTTTGCAACGCGCGGGCATAACTGTGGTCAATCATTTCCCAAAGCCTTGCGTCCGGCACGGTTCCATCCAGCGTGACGGTGTTGTTGTAGGGTTGCTGGGGCGTGGGGCAGTGGTAACCGCGCCGGATAGTTTCCGGAAATTCCTGCCGGAGCGCAAGCGCGTAAACCGGATCACACTTCAATGTTACCCACGGTCGGGTCAGAAATATTTCTGCAAAGATGCGCTTGCCGATGCGCGCGCATACCAGATCGGGGCCAAAAGGGCAGTTGACCCACGCGCCGGGCTTGCCTAAACAGTAATCGGTAATTTGCTGCGCTGTCATCCGTGATATGCGATGCGCGCCACACCGCTCGCAACGGCCGCCTCGGATACCGCCTTGGCAACCGCCGGCCCTACGCGCCGGTCAAAAGCCTGCGGAATAATGTAATGCGGGTTCAATTCCGCGTCAGTCACCAGCGAAGCGATCGCAAGTGCGGCGGCGGTTTTCATTTCCTCATTGATAGTGCTGGCGCGCACATCCAGCGCGCCCCGGAAAATGCCGGGGAACGCGAGCACATTGTTGATTTGGTTGTCATAGTCGCTTCTTCCGGTGCCCACGACTGCCGCGCCGGCCGCAAGGGCTTCTTCGGGAGCGATTTCCGGCACAGGGTTCGCCATCGGGAAAACAATCGGGTCGCGAGCCATGGTGCTCACCATCGCGCCCGTTAACACATTGGGCACGGAAACGCCGATGAACACATCCGCGCCGCGAATGGCTTCGGAAAGCCCGCCGCGAATTTTTCGGCGGTTGGTGATAAGGCTCATTTCCTGCTGAGCAGGGTTCATCTTTTCGCGCCCTTCCACAACAATGCCGTGCCGCCCCAGCAGGATCAGATCGCCCACGCCAAAGCGCATCAGCAGTTTTGCGATGGCGATGCCGGCTGAACCGGCCCCGTTGATTACGCAGGTGACATCCTCCATGCGTTTGTGAACCAGCTTGAGCGCGTTGCTGAGCGCCGCGGCGACGACGACCGCCGTGCCGTGCTGGTCATCGTGAAACACAGGGATATCGCAAAGCTCCTTCAGCCTGCGCTCGACTTCAAAGCAGCGCGGCGCGCTGATATCTTCCAAATTGATGCCCCCAAAACTGCCGGAAAGCAGATAGATGGCACGCACCAATTCATCCACATCCTTGGTTTTCAGGCAAAGCGGGAAGGCGTCAACGCCGCCAAATTCCTTCATAAGCACGCATTTGCCTTCCATTACGGGCATGCCGGCTTCCGGCCCAATGTCCCCAAGGCCCAGAACCGCCGTGCCGTCGGTAATCACAGCCACTAAATTGTGCCTGCGCGTAAGCTCAAAGCTTTTCTGAACATCTTCATGGATTGCCATGCAAGGCTCCGCCACGCCCGGGGTGTAGGCCAGCGAAAGCTCCTCGCGGTTGGTAATGTGCACGCGCGGCGCAATTTCCAGCTTACCCTGCCATTCATAATGCTTTTTCAGCGCCTCGGCTCTTATATCCATGTAAAAAACACTCCCGTCGCGTTATTTCAAGTTATTCTATCATGTTTCCACACACGGCGCAATGCGGGTTGCGAACGATTCAATACGAAGCTCGGTTTTTGATCGTACTTCATAAAAACAGCGGTATCGGCTGAAAGTTGTTTGCAAATACCCGGACCTGTGATATAATTGCCGCGATACTTTGCTTTATTGAGGGAAGGGGTATGAAAATGGACAAGATGATCCGCGAACCGATCCAATTGGACGTTAACCATATGATGAGCGATATTGTCGGTTACCAATATGGCATTGATTCCGCTGAGGCGGATTCGATGCTGGCCGCCGCCAAGGCCGCGCAGGCCGCCGTGGAAAAGAACCGCGGAACGGGCTGGCTCGGTTGGATGGAATTGCCCTATAACCAGACCGCCATTGTGGAACAGATCGAAAAAGTGGCCGCGAATGTTCGGAAAAACTTTGACGCGTTTGTGGTGCTGGGCATCGGCGGCAGCGCGCTCGGCCCGATTGCCGTGCAGCAGGCCCTGAACCATCAGCGTTGGAACGATTTGCCCGCGGAAAAGCGCGGCGGCCCCAAGTTTTATGTGGAAGATAACATCGACCCGGAACGGATGGCCTCGCTTTTGGATGCGATCGACATCCGCCGCACCTGCTTTAACGTCATCACCAAGAGCGGCGCTACGGCTGAAACCATGAGCCAGTACCTGATTATTTCCGACCTGCTGAAAAAAGCGGTCGGCGACGGCTGGCAAAAGCACATCATCGCCACAACCGATACCGAAAAGGGTAACCTGATTAAGCTGGCCAAGCAGGAAGGCTTTGAGCTGTTCTTTATTCCGGACAGCGTCGGCGGCCGTTTCAGCGAGTTAAGCCCGGTGGGCCTGCTTCCCGCCGCCGTATGCGGCATTGATATCCGCGCCATGCTGGAGGGCGCCGCCGCCATGGACGCGCGCTGCAAAACGCCCGACCTGTGGCAGAACCCGGCGCTGCTGGAGGCCGTGCTCCAGTACATCGCTATGGAAGGCCACGACGCGTACGTTCAGGTTGTGATGCCGTATGCGGACAGCCTGAAATTTATGGCGGACTGGTTTTGCCAGCTGTGGGCGGAAAGCCTTGGTAAAAACGTGACCCGCAAAGGCATGGCGGTCAATCATGGCCAAACGCCGACCAAATCGCTTGGCGTAACCGATCAGCACAGCCAGTTGCAGCTGTACACCGAAGGCCCGTACGATAAGGTGATTACCTTCCTCAAGGTGGGCAAGTTCCGCGAGCAGGTGGAAATCGCGCACGGTTGCGAAGAGTTTGCGGACGTTGCTTTCCTGGGCGGGAAAACGCTCAACGAGCTGATCGACGCGGAGCTTCGCGGCACCGAGTACGCGCTGTACCGCGCCGGGCGCATGAGCCAGACCGTCGTTTTGCCGGAGGTGAACGCCTACACGCTGGGCCAGCTGATCTATTTCTTTGAAATGGCGACAGCTTACGCGGGCGAATTGCTCGATGTGGACGCATTCAACCAGCCGGGCGTGGAAGGCAGCAAGCTTGCCAGCTATGCGGTGTTGGGCAACACGAGCGAGAAATACGTTAAAAAGGCCGCCGAAATGAAAGGCCGCCCCGATTTGCTCAAGAAATACGTGCTGTAAACACTCCGGAAGGCGCAGGCGGACAGGCCTGCGCCTTCTTTGTCCTAATCGGGCAAGAACATCCCTTGCGCAAACGCATGTTTTCCGGTACAATACAGTCGGTTCCCATTCCATCCCGCTCACGAGGAACAGGAGGCATATGGAGATGCAAAAGGTTAAGTTTTCGCCGCTTTGGATGTCTTATACGGGCGTTTTAATCGCGCTGCAGATTGTGCTTGGCAATCTGGTACAGATCGCTTTTGTGGAAAAACAGATGAACCTGGGCTTTTTACCGATTGCCGCGGCGGGTTATCTGCTGGGGCCGGTCGGCGGCATGATCGTGGCGGGGCTGGGCGACGTGCTGGGCACGGTGATTTTCGGCACGGGGGCCTATTTCCCGGGCTTTACCGTAACAGCCGTGATCGTGGGCTTTCTGTACGGCTGGATGATGTGCCCCCGCTACCAGAAATGGCTGACCCGTTCCATTAAAAACAGAGTGGCTGAGTTTGGCGTACGGGCGTTTCTGTCGGCTTCGATGGCGGCGGTGGTGTACATTTTCCTCAACTCCTACTGGCTCACGTTTTTTGTGCCCAAGGGGTACTGGGTGCTTCTGCTGGGGCGACTGCCGTTCAACCTCGCGGAAATCCCTGTTTTCACCGTGCTGATTACCCTTACCTGCATGGCGCTGGATCGCCTGCCCGTTTCGCTGCTGCCGAGTTTGATCCGCGGCGAATCGCGGGGAAAATCGCAATCGAAAGAGCAGCAGTAAGGAAGGATTCCATGCCGAGTACCCGCGCGCAAAAGACCATTCTGGCCAAACTGAAGGCCCTGTACCCCGACGCTAAACCGGAGCTGCATTTTACCAACCCCTACGAAACTCTGGTTGCCGTTATGCTTTCGGCTCAGAGCACCGATGTGCAGGTGAACAAGGTAACCCCCGCGTTATTTGCGGCCTATCCAACGGTAGAAGCCATGGCGGCGGCCAACGTGGAAGCGGTGTACGCGATGGTGCGAAGCTGCGGTTTCAAAAGCAAGGCCGGCAACATTGTCAATACCTGCCGCCTGCTGGTTACCCGTCATGGCGGACAAGTGCCGGCTGATATGGAAGCGCTTGTGGCTTTGCCGGGCGTTGGGCGTAAAACCGCGAACGTTGTGCTTGCCAACGCCTTCGGAATTCCGACCATCGCGGTGGATACGCATGTTTTCCGCGTGAGCAACCGCACCGGACTTGCCACGGCAAAAACGGTGGAACAGACCGAGGCTCAGTTGCAGGCTGTGATCCCGCAGGCGGATTGGATCGCGGCGCATCATTGGCTGATTTTTCACGGCAGGCGCGTGTGCCACGCGCGCAAACCGGATTGCGCGGCCTGCGCGCTGCTGCCGGAATGCCTTTACGCACGCGCGCCGCAGCCACCTAAAACCCGGGCGCAAGAAGGCTCAAAGCCAATCGCCCTGAAAAGTGCCCAACCCAATGCCGCCGGGGATGCCCCGACGGTTAAACCCGCGCGGAAGCGCGCACGCGCAACCTGACGGCCCCAAGGGCCATATGGCAGCGCAAACAGACAAACACAGGCGGAAACGACAGGCACTCGGCCCTGATCCGAACCCCTGGAGGAGGAACCTATGTCAACATTTGTGGATCGGGTCCGGATAACGGCAAAGGCAGGCAATGGCGGAAACGGTTGCGTGTCCTTTCACCGCGAGAAATTTGTGCAAAACGGCGGCCCGGACGGCGGCGACGGCGGCAACGGCGGCGACGTTGTGCTGTTGGCCGATCCGAACATGCACACCCTGTTGGATTTTCGCTTTTGCAGCAAATACAGCGCCGAAAACGGCGTGGACGGCGGGGCCAGCCGTTGCCACGGTAAAAACGGTCAGGAACTGCTGATTAAGGTGCCCGTGGGCACCGTGTTTTTCCGGGATTCCGACAACGCGGTGATCGCGGATATGAACACGCCGGGGCAACGCAAGGTGATCCTTTACGGCGGGCGGGGCGGCCATGGGAACGCGCGCTTTGCGACGCCCACCCGGCAAGCGCCCAACTTTGCCAAACCCGGCTACAAAACAGATGCGGTTGTTTTTCGAATGGAACTGAAAACCATTGCGGACGTGGGGCTGGTCGGCTTCCCGAACGTGGGCAAGAGCACCATTCTTGCCGCGCTTACGGCCGCAAAGCCGAAAATCGCCAACTACCATTTTACAACGCTCACCCCGAACCTGGGCATTGTGAAACGCTTCGGCACGGATTTTGTGCTTGCCGATATCCCCGGGCTTGTAGAAGGCGCGAGCGAAGGCGTAGGGCTTGGGCATGATTTTTTGCGCCATGTGGAACGCACAAGACTGCTGTTGCATGTGGTGGACGCTGCCGGAAGCGAGGGCCGCGATCCGGTGAACGATTTTCAGATTATTAACCGTGAGCTGGAAGCTTACGGCGAGCCGTTTGGCCGTCCGCAACTGGTGGTGCTTAACAAGTGCGACCTGATTGCCGATGAAAGCGAGAAAACCCGTTTGGTGGAAACGTTTGCCGAAATGGGTTACCGCGCGTTCCCCGTAAGCGCCGCAACGCTGACCGGTTTTGACGCATTGCTGGATGAAATCGTCCGCATGCTTCCCGAGCTTCCACCCCCGCGCGTGTTTGAGGAACAGCCGCTGACAGAGGAAATTCCCGAAGAACCCTTTACCGTAACCAAGGAGCACAACTCCTTTGTGGTGGAAGGCAACGCGATGGAACGCCTGATTGACAGCGTGAACTTTGACGATGAGGACAGTATGAACTGGTTCCACCGGATGCTGCGCGACCGGGGCGTCATCGAGGCGCTTCGCAAGGCGGGCGCAACGGAAGGCAGCAGCGTGCGCATCGGGGATATGGAATTTGACTTTATTGAATAAGGAGAAATTATGAACAGCAAACAGCGCGCCATGCTACGCGGCATGGCCAACACAATGGAACCCATTCTTTTCATTGGCAAAGACGGCGTGACCGACGCAACCGTAAAGGAAGCGTATGACGCATTGGAAGCCCGCGAGCTAATCAAGTGTTCCGTACAGAACAACAGCGAGTTAAGCGCCCGGGAGGCTTGCGACGCGCTTTGCGCGCGCACGCATGCCGAACCGGTGCAGTGCATCGGCCGCCGCTTTGTGCTGTACCGTGAAAGCCGTGAAAATAAGCGGATTCAGTTGGATTAGTCAGCAATCCGTAACAATGGGGGAGGCTGCAACGTGGCGAATGAGGTGCTGGAGGCACTGCGCGCAATGCGGCCTCCTTTTGCTTTGTACGAAGCGGATATTCACAAAATGGTTGAGGAGCGGCTTGCCGCCTGCGGGCTGGCGTATGGCCACGAGGTCAGGCTTGCTCAGGGCTGCCGGATTGATTATATGATTGGCGGCGTTGGGGTGGAAATCAAAAAAGGGAAACCCAAGCAGGAGGTTTTACTGGGTCAGCTGGAACGGTATGCGCGGTGCGAGCAGGTGGAAAGCCTGATTGTCATCAGCTGGCAGAGCGTTCGCCTGCCGGCGCATATCGTCGGCAAACCCTTATACCTGTTGCCGCTTTCCCAGCTTTGGGGGGTGAGCCTGCCATGAGCGAATGGGACGATCTGCCGCCCTACCTTGCCGTGAACGTTTCGCAAACATCGGCTGAGCATACCTTCGGCACCCTGAGCTACAATGCCAAGCGCAACTGTTGGCTGATTAAGGCGGACCCAAACGTGACGGAGCTGTGCAAACGGCTGTTTCCCGGCTCTGCCACCAACCGGCGGGGAGAGGCAAGGATTACCGCCCACCGGCGCATGGTGGGGGATCTGAACTGGTTGATGCTTCGCTATCCGCTGGAAATTAAGGCAAAAGACGCCCAACGCTGGCAATCCGCGCTTACCGACGCGCGGGAGTATGCCCGCAAACGGCAAAACGCGAGGCTCGCGCCTCAGCGCGTAACGCCGGAACCATCTGTTTTTGTTGGCACTCTGACCGCCTTTCAGGAGGAAGGATTGGCGTTTTTACTACGCACCGACCGTTGCCTTTTAGCGGATGAAATGGGCTTGGGTAAAACTGTTCAGGCGCTGGCGATGCTGTCAGAGCTGAACGCATACCCGGCGATGGTGATTGCCCCCGCCCACCTTTTGCGAAACTGGGAAAATGAAATTGCCCGTTTTTTGCGCAAACCGGACGGCAGCGCCCTGACGGTGCACATCGTCAAGGGCCTTACGCCTTACATACTGCCGCCGGCCGATATCTATCTGATGCACTATCTGCTTTTGCGGGGCTGGAAAGAGGCCCTGCCGGAAATCGGAATCCGGCATGTGGTGTTTGATGAAATTCAAGAACTTCGTCATAGCGGCACGGAAAAATACTCCGCCGCAAGCCTGCTGGCGGAAAACGCCGAGCGGGTGGTGGGCCTGAGCGGAACGCCGATTTATAACCGCGGCGCGGAAATTTGGAACGTTATCAATACCATCGACTATCATTTTTTAGGCGATTACGAAAGCTTTACGCGCGAGTGGTGCTATGGCTACGGCAACCAGATTGTCGCAAAGCCGGAACTGCTGGGGGATTACCTGCGCGGCGAGGGGCTGATGCTCCGGCGCACCAAGCAGGATGTGCTGGCCGACCTGCCGCCCAAGCGAAGGCTTGTGATGACCGTGGACAGTGACGACAGCCTCTACCGCAAGCTGATGGCCCCCGTGGAAGAAACGCTCCGGCAATTAAAACACGATGCAGCGCTGACCGCATCTCAGCGGGCGATCCTCTCCATGGAAGTGGAGCAGGGGGAACGGCAGGCCACCGGCATTGCCAAAGCGCCCTATGTGGCTCAATTTGTGCGCGCTTTGCTGGAGGGCGGCGAAAAAGTGCTGCTGTTTGCGCATCACCACCAGGTGATGGATTTATACCAGAAGGAATTAAAAGGGTTTTCGCCCGCGTTTATTACGGGGCGGGAAACGGCTGTGCAAAAAGAACGCTCGCTTGAGCGGTTCATGGCGGGGCGTACCGATCTTTGCTGCGTTTCGCTTCGGGCGGCTTCCGGCCTCAACCTGCAACGCGCAAGCTGCGTTGTGTTTGGTGAATTGGACTGGTCTCCGGCGGTGCACAGTCAGGCGGAGGATCGGGCGCACCGCATGGGGCAAGCGGATTCCATCCTGTGCTACTATTTGGTAGCGGGCGGGGGAAGCGATCAGGACATTCAGGACGCGCTGGGCCTCAAAGTGAGCCAGTTTGTGGCGTTGATGGGGGATCAGCCACAAACGCAGGAAACGCTGAATGAAAACACGCAGTATGCGAAGCAGTATACGGAGAGGCTGATCCGGCGGCTTTTGGATGAAGTTTCATAAGCGCATCAGGCTCATCGCGCAGCTGCGAAGAAAGCTTGCGAGGCCATACGGCGTATAATGCAGCCTAAAAAGCTGACATTTTGCCAAGCCTGCTGGCAAACGCTCCGGTTGGGCGGATAGAAAGGGAGCAGGAGATGGCGATTACCAACTACTGCAAAAAATGCAGGGCGGAAACCTCTAACGGCGAAATTTGCCCGAGGTGCGGAGCAAAGCTCACCAAAGCAGGCGAACGAACCGTTTTCAGCGGTGAGCGACTGCCGGTCGCGGATTGGTTTGCATGGAACGGAATCCTGCGCATCGTGGTGCCGGTCATCGGATTGGTGCTGCTTACCGCTGTGATTTTGGAGGGGTGGACGGAAGGCGCGCGCGGCGTGCAGGCCGTGTTTGTGCAAGGCTTTTTTTGGACGGTGATGGGCGCGTTTGCCATCCTACTGCTGGTTACGCTCTGCGTGTTGCTTTTGCAGGGGCGCGAAACCGTGCGCTATGTGCTGGACGGTAAGGGCGCGCACGCTTACGCGTATATCCGTAAGGTTCAAACGGCGTCGCTGCTTGCCCGCTTTACAACGCGCGGCGGTGTTGCCGCTTTGCAGGCAGAAGCCCCGGAGGAAGCGCTTGACGGTTTGACGCTTGTGCGCCGTGCTGACGTTTCATGGGCGCAGGTGAAGCGCGCCCGCTTCTGGTCGGAAACCGGCACCCTCCTGCTGTACTGCCCGCGTTACTGGCTTGCGCTGAGCATCCGTTGCGCCGAACCGGAGTATATAGAGGCCGAAGCGGTCATCCGCAAACGGTTGAACCGGGTCAAAGGCGCCCTGCCAAAGCAGAAAAGAAACCCGAAACGGTCCTAAATGTTACGCAAATATGAAGTATAATCTTGACACACTTAATATTCTAACCTACAATAGGTTTGTTGTTCAAAATGAATGCTTCTGTTCGTTTCCGATCATCGCTGCTTGGAGGGTGAACGATGGATACACGTTGGGTGCGCGCTCTGGCCGTTTTACTGGGCGTTATACTCATTTCAACATCGCTGGTTTATGCGTCGGCGACAACCTACCCCTATGATACGACTTCCGGCGACAGCGTCAAACTGCGCAGGTATGCCAATACCACGTCGGTTGTGCTGGCAACCATCAGCGCCGGCGACGCGGTTACAATTTTAGGAAAAACCGGCCAGTTTTACAAAGTGGAATATAACCAGAAAACAGGCTATGCCATGGTTGCCTATATCGACGGAGCCGCCGAAAGCACGGGAACCGGCGCAACGCCAAAGCCGCTCAGCGCCATTACCGCATACCCGTACGATAGCACAACCGTGGCGCGCGTGAAATTGCGCAAAAGCGCGGATTCGGCGGCGACCGTGCTTGTGGTGATCCCCGAGGATGCGATGATTACCGTATACGACGTGACATCCAACGGTTTTGCCAAGGTAAAGTATAACGGAAAAACCGGCTATGTCATCTCCTCCTATATTGTTTTGGCCAGCATCGCAACCCCAACGCCGGTGCCAAGCGCAACGGTTGACCCCTCCGCGTCCAAATATACGCAGGTGCAAACCGGCTCGACCGGCTCGCATGTGCGCGCCCTTCAGGAAGCGCTTACGGAACTGGGTTTTTATACCGGAACCGTCGATTCCAAGTTTGGCCCGGGCACCAAAACGGCGGTGCTGGCTTTTGAAAAGAAAAACGGACTGACCGAGGACGGGATTGCCGACACGGAGCTGCAACTTCTGCTTTTTGAAGGCAAACCCAAAAATGTCAAAGGCACGCGCAAAGCGGTGAAAACCGTCCCCATGGTCGCGGGGGTCACCATCAAATCCGGCGATACGGGCGAAGCGGTGGAGAATATGCAGACCCGCTTGCAGGAACTGGGCTATTACACCGGCGAGATCAACGGCATTTGCGATAAGGCAACGGTAGCCGCGATTAAAGCCTTTCAGAAAAAAATGAGCATCACCGCGGACGGCATTGCGACCGCGGACGTGCTGACCATTCTGAATGGCGCAACCGCGATTTCCGCCTCGGAAACCGTGACCCCCACGCCCACGCCGACCGTCGCGCCCCCCACCGATACCCTGCGCAGCGGGGATAAGGGGGACGATGTGAAAAAGGTTCAACAACGGCTGACGGACCTTGGGTATTATTCCGGTACGGTAGACGGTAAATACGGCGACTCGACCGTGAAGGCGGTAAAAGCTTTTCAAAAGAAGAACAAGCTTACGGCGGACGGGGTTTGCGGCGCGCAAACGCGCACCGTGATGTTCGCGGCCAGCCCCATTTATGCCGTGGCAACCGCCACGCCGACGGTTACGCCAACCGAAACCATTGAAATCACGGAGGACACCGTAGTAACCATTCAATCCGGCTCGCGCGGTTCGGCTGTTCTTAACCTGCAAAAGCGGCTTGTGGAGCTTGGGTATTACAGCTCGCGGCTGGACGGCGTGTATCTGGCGGAGGACATCACCGCCGTTCGGGCGTTTCAAAAGGCAAACGGACTCACGGTTGACGGCAAGGCGGGCTACCTGACCCAGAAAGTGCTTTTCAGCGACTCCGCTGTCCGGGGAGATGTTGGCCTGACCACCACGGGCGCGTCGCTGCGTTACGGCGACACCGGCGATAATGTGGTAACGCTGCAAAACCGGCTGATTGAATTGGGGTATCTGGTAGGCACGGCGGACGGAAAATTCGGCACCTCCACCAAAGCGGCTCTGGTCGCGTTTCAGGCCGCCAACAGCCTGACGCTGGACGGGGTAGCCGGCGCTAAAACGCAGGCGCTGCTCTATTCCAATTCCGCGGTAAAAAACACAGTAAGCACCTCCGCCACGCTGAAACTGGGCGCGGTGGGCGAGGCGGTCAAAGATATGCAGGAGCGTCTGATTGCCCTTGGGTACCTGACGGGCACGGCGGACGGCAAATTCGGCACCAAAACCAGTTTGGCCCTGATTGCTTTCCAAAAAAGCAACGGGCTGAGCGCGGACAGCGTCGCGGGCACCAGCACCCTTAAAAAGCTGAACAGCCTGAGCGCGACTTCTTCAAGCGGTTCCACATCATCCACACAAACCTCCACCGCGCCTACGCTCAGCACCGCGCCCAGCGCGGCGAGCGTGCGGTATGCCAACTGGTACACCGAGGTGAGGGCCCGCTGCAAGCTGTACCCCAATGCGACGGTGTATGACTTTACCACGGGCATCAGCTGGCAGGTGAACATGTTCAGCCTTGGCGCACATGCCGACGCGGAGCCGCTGACCGCTACGGATACCGCGAACATGCGCAAGGCGTTTGGCGGCCAAACCACATGGACCCCCAAGGCGGTGTGGGTGATTTTCAGCGATGGTCGCATTTACATGGCCTCCACCCACGACACGCCCCATGGCGTTGACCACAACCGTACCAATGATTTCAGCGGCCACCTTTGCATCCATTTCCCGCGCACAGCCGAGCAGGTGGCGGCCATCGGCCCGTACGCAACCTCGCACCAGAAAGCGATTGATCTGGGTTGGGCCGCGACGCTCGCGCGCATCGGTAAGTAACGGATTTCGCAACGACCAGGTTGTAAAGCCGGCGAAGTTGGCCCGCGTGATGAAATCGAATTTCACCTGCGCGAAAAACGCTCCCTGCGCAAACGACGATCCCGACAAAACGGCGCATTTTTGCACCCCGCGCGGCCAACGATCCAGACCCAATCGCAAACCCTTCGCAACCCATGCGGCTGAAAGGGCCGGTCAAACCGGTACCGTTTCGCATGCCATGCAACCGACGGGTCCGAAACGAACCGTTGCCTCTTCACAACAAGTTTTTCAAAACCGAAACGGCAGAGCCAGACAGGAATGGCCCCGCCGTTTTGCGGCTTTTGTACGGCGCGGAAACAAGCGGCTGGCGAAACAAATAACATAAAAACGCTGGATTTGAACCGCGAATGGCGCGCGAACCAAAGTGAACCGCTTTATGACAATCCGGTCCGAAAGAATTGATTGATTTAATCATTCTCAGGCATTGGTAAGTATTGTATTCTTAACGTTTTTGATGTTGAATTTTCATAAAGATAGCGTACAATAGGAACATCCCCGGTTATCAAACTTGAGGAGGAAGAAAATGAAAAAACTGCTCGCTCTGCTGCTCGTAGCCGTGTTGGTTGTGGGCTGCACCTCTGCGATGGCCGAAGCCATCAAGATGGACAAACTGACCCTTGAATTTGTGCCCTCTAAGGATGCCGATGTCATCATTACCGGCACCAAGAACCTCCCCGCCCTGCTGCAGGCGGAACTGCTGAAACAAGGGTATGACGTCGGCGAAATCGACATTACCGTTGGCACCTCCTACGAAGCCACCGGCGAAGCTATGGCGGCCGGCACCATCGACATCGGCTGGCTGCCGGGCGGCACCTACGCCCTGTACAGCGATGAGGTGGACGTGATACTGACCACCACCCGCGCGGGCCTGAGCAACGACAGCACCGACCCGAAAACCTGGAACGGCGATGCGAACAAAACGCTGCCCACCGACGTGCAGGCGAACTTCTACCGTTCCCTGATCTACGCCACTCCTTCCGCCTACGGCAAAGAGCTGGCTGCGAAAGTGAACGCTGGCGAAACCCTCACCTGGGACGATCTGAACAAGGCGAACTGGGCGGTGCTCAAAACTTCATCTTCCGCCGGTTATATCTACCCCACGCTGTGGCTGATGGAAAACTATGATGGCAAAAAGCTCAGCGATCTGGCCAACGTGGTGCCGCTGAGCGGCTACGGCGAGAGCTTTGCTCAGGCCGCCGCTGAAACGGTGGACATCATTGTGTGCTACGCCGATGGCCGCCGCGACTATGAAGCCGCCTGGACGCTGCCTACCGACCAGAAGGACGAAACCGGCAAGGCCGGCATGGGTCGCACGGACAGCATCTGGAACGAAATGAACGTGATCGGCGTTACCGCGCCCATCTACAACGACACCGTTTCCATCACCAAGGCGAACCCGGCCGTGTATAACCCCGAGTTCATCAAGGCGATGCAGACTGCGCTGATTAACATCATTGGCACGGACGAAGGCAAGGAAATCTTCTCCGTTTACAGCCAGACCGGTTATGTGCCGGCGACTGACGCGGATTACGACGGCGCCCGCAAGGCCCTCGAAGCTGTGCAATAACCTTTTAAAGCCCGGCAAAGGCGGTACGGTGCATGCCGTACCGCCTTTCTTTGTGGCCGAAAACCAAGGCCACTTGTGTTTCGAAACCTACAATGGTATAGTGAATAAGCAATCATTTCACAGCGGAGAGGCATAGCTATGATCGAATTTGTCCATGTTGGGAAAACCTACCCAAACGGTGTGCAAGGCCTCAAGGATGTAAACCTGACCATTGAACAGGGCGAGTTTGTTGCGATCATTG
>Ga0116170_10000133_pt1 | contig 73171 bp, 106 predicted proteins | sample AD_JPNHW1_MetaG_FD_89797 | JGI IMG/M metagenome (GOLD analysis project Ga0116170, IMG submission 89797) | Active sludge microbial communities of municipal wastewater-treating anaerobic digesters from Japan - AD_JPNHW1_MetaG | ecosystem: Engineered > Bioreactor > Anaerobic > Digestate | place... | reverse complement strand
ATATGGTATGCGTTGGTTATAAATCTTGATCAACGTCAATCAACATTAAATATGTATCTTTATACACGTGATTGTGATTATAACATTGTTTTATTACAACCAAATTCTTGGGAAGTACAAACAATAAGTTGGATGGATTCCACAGGTTATACTTATTATGTAAGTGCTGGATACAAACCAGTCGATAATCAAGAGTTACACAATCCTTCAACAGATTATTTAGGAGTTAAAGAAAGTGGAACTATAAATCTAACTTCTAACATATCATTCGAACACGAAGCTGACATTATAATTAAAGGATCTAATATAAAATATACAAATTTGAGAATTTTAACTGATGTTATACCAACGGGTGAAATATCGAATGTATTAAATCAATATTATATAGCGAATGCTGATAAATTATTATTAATGGATAACGCAGACAGAAACATTTACACAGATAATTACTTAAATAAAAATTGGGTATAATGAAAACATAAATTAAAAATAATAAAATAATGATAAAGAAATTTAAAATATTCGAAGAAAAATTTTATTCAGATAAAATTATATGGAAAGATCTTCCTCCTAGAAAATTTAAAGTGGGTGATACTGTAGAACTTATTGGCCCGGCGGAAGCTGGATTTGGTTCAGGCCAAGCAATGATAGGATTACAAGGAATCATTATTCCAGTCCAATTGAGTATAGAACCAAATCCTGATCATTATGCCGCACCATTATCTGTAACAGAGGCGGATTATCATTCTTATAAAGGTAAAATATCATATAATGTTAAAACAAGGTGGCCAGATCCTACTGGAAGTCATTATGAATTTTGGAAAAAACAGAAAGAAAAAGAAGAGATAAATCCTCATCCTGATTATTTAAAAAGAAGAGAAGAAATAAACCCAATGACATTCTTTGAGATAAGAGTCGCTGAAGATAATCTTAAAAAAATAGATAAGAGAGAATATCTCAAAGGATTGGTAGAATATAGAAAAAGAATAGAAAATAAATTAAGAGAAAAAGGATTAAGGAGAGAAGAAATAGCTAAATTAATGAAAGATATTGATCCTTATGGCGAAGAAGATTGGGGAGATGATTTAAAAGAAGAAGCCGATTATAGAAATGTAACTGGTAACGGTTCAATGGGTAACAACGATCCACAAAATGCCGGTCCTTCTTTTAATAGAGGACCCGATTCTGCAACTTTTTGCCGTCCGGATGTAGTTGGTTTGGTTGGTGATGATATAGAAGATCCTTATTTTGGCGATCGTAGAAGATTGAAAATGAGACGTATAAAGAAAAATAAACATATAGAAAGTAATAGAAAAAAGAAAACAAAATACTTTAGAGATTTAGATAGAGATACTCTAAGAAATAAAATAGTTGAACAGGTGGTTCATGTTGCAGCGGGGGCTGAAGAAAGATATCAAAAAATGAACCAACAATTAGAAAAAATTAGAAAAATGCTGCCCGAAGCTAGATTGGAAGTTGTTGGTAGAGCTGGAGGTCTTCCAGCGTGGTGGGAAATAGTATGTGGTTATAAAGATTATTTAAATTTGGGAGACGATAAAGCCGCGTTCGCGCCAAATGCTTTTGATAGTTTAGAGAATTTGAGTGATGCTATTGATGATATAATAGAAAACGGTGGGAACAACATAGAGGTTGGGAGTATAGAAATAGATGATTATGATGATAAAGGAAATCCAACCTTTTTATCAGCAGATACTTTATATTTTGATAATATAGAAAGATCTAGACTACAACCAGTTGGTGAAGAAGATGTAGAAGATAATGAAATGGAACCTTTTTGGTCGGTGCCTTCACCAGATGAGATCGATGGTGGTCCTATGATACCCGAAGAATTAGGTAGTAAAAGATGGTATGGAAGACCTGATATGGATCCTTATGGTGAGGAGGATTGGAATGACGAACAAGAAATGTGGAGTTGGAGAGCCTGGTGGGATTAAAAAAAAATATTGAAAAATGGCTAGAAATATAAAAAAATTCGATACTTTTGCACTAGAGAAAAAAGATTGTGTGGTTATTTTAAAGTGAAGATATAAAAACATTTTTTTAATTTAATATATAGTGACAAATGAATATAAAATTTAATATTTTTATAAATGAACAACAAGAAGAAGTGAGACCAAAATACTACATATATACATTAAGTGATCCCACTGATGGAGAAATTAAATACGTTGGGAAGACTAAAAACATGAAAGAAAGATTATGGAGACATCTAGGACCTTCAAATTTAAAAAATGCTTGGACTTCTAAAACAAAATGGATTTTATGGCTAAAAAATCAAGGATTGAAACCATTGATAGAAATACTCGATGAAGGAGATGCTGATAATATCGATAATCTTGAACGTTACTGGATTTCTCAAATTAAGCAATGGGGATATAAATTAAAGAATGATACTAGTGGCGGTCAAGGAGTTGATTATTGGACAGGAAAAAAATTATCACCAGAACATATTAAAAAAAGAATTATGAATGATCCACGTGTAAAGAATATTTGTGAGTATGAAATAGGAACTGATAAGCTCTTGGCTGAATACGATTCTTTGGCTGATGCTAGCAGAAAAAACGGGCATAAACCAGGAACTATAGCTCTTAGTTGTAAAGGTATAACAATTCCCGGAAAACACGGAGTGTATTGGAGATATAAAGATAATTACTTTCCATATGTTGAAAGAGATTTAAAACATAGAGATGAAACAAAATTAAAATTGAAAATTGCCAGTTTGAGAAAAACTGTATGTCAATATAGAATTGATAATAATGATTTAGTAAAAGAATATGATTCCAGTCGTGACGCTGAAAGAGAAACTGGAATTAATCATGCACACATAAATAAATGTTGTAAAGGAATGAAGAATTTTAATACGGCGGGTGGTTATTACTGGAGATACAAGAATGATTATTTTCCACTTGTTAAATATGATCCGAAAGACAATTCTAAACCGGTCGAAATAGAACAATATGATGATAAAATGAATTTGATAAAAGTATTCAAATCTTTTCATGAAGCTAGAAAAGAAGGTCATGGATATAGAGGTATTAAAAATTCATCAGATAAAAAAACATTGTTCAGAAATTATTATTGGAAAATAAAAAATAAAGAATAAAAACATGAAAAACATGAATTTGATTAATTTAACAGAATTCGATAAATTTTGCGAAATGATAAAAGAGAACATCGACGGAGCGGTTCGCACCAGGTTCGCGCCGTCGCCAACCGGAAACTTACATCTGGGTGGGGTTCGCACTGCTCTCTACAATTATCTTTTCGCAAAAAAATATAATGGAGTTTTCTATTTACGTATAGAAGATACCGATCAAACACGTTTTGTACCTACAGCAGAAAAATATATTCAAGACACCCTTGATTGGTGTGGTATGACTCCAGATGAATCGCCTTGGGTTGGTGGACCTTATGGACCTTATCGTCAATCAGAGAGATATGATATTTATCCAAGATACGCAAAACAACTTATAGATAATGGTCATGCATACTACTGTTTTGATACTCCAGAAGATATAGAAAATATGAAATCAAAACTCATAGAAAAAGGTGTACAATCACCCCAATACGATCATAAAACTCGTATGACCATGAAAAACTCTCTTACTCTTTCACCCGAAGAAGTAAATAACTTAATATCTCAAAAAGTTCCACATGTAGTGCGTATAAAGTTTCCAGCAAATGAAACTATAACTGTTAACGATGTTATTCGTGGAACTATTGTAGTTAACACGGATACTTTAGATGATAAAGTTCTGTTCAAGTCGGATGGTCTTCCAACATATCATTTAGCTAATGTTGTTGATGATCATTTAATGAAAACAAGTCATGTTATTCGCGGTGAAGAATGGCTTCCGTCAGCTCCACTTCATGTTTTTCTTTATGAATCATTTGGTTGGAAAGCTCCAGCATTTGCTCACTTGGCTTTATTACTTAATCCAAACGGGCAAGGTAAACTTTCAAAAAGAATGGGAGACGAGTTAGGATTCTCTGTATTTCCATTAGGTTATCCAGATCCAAATGATCCAACTAAGATGAAAAAAGGATATAAAGAACAGGGTTATATTCCACAAGCTTTTGTAAACTTTTTAGCTTTTCTTGGTTGGAATCCTGGCACAGAGCAGGAAATAATGACTATGGATGAACTTATCAAATCATTCTCATTAGAGCGTTGCGGTAGGGCTGGAGCTAGATTCAACATTGATAAAGCAAAATGGTACAACGGTCAATATTTAAAACAATTACCAGATGATGAAGTTGTAGCTCAATTAAAACCAATATTAAAAGAAAGAGGAATTGATCTTCCAGATAGAACTATTGAAAAAATGGTTGAGATGAATAAAGGTAAAGCTAATTTCATTTCTGATATTTATGAAGCTTCGCTTTATTTATTTGAGCCTCCAACGAAATACGATGAAAAAACTGTAAAGAATAAATGGAATGATAAATCTCCTGCTATAATAGCTGGTATTAAAGAAGCTTTGTCAATAGTACAGGATTGGACATCAGAGAATATTCAGAAAGCTTTTGAAGATTACGTAAAAGATGCAGGATTGAACTTTAATGAAGTCGGCCCGCCATTGCGTCTAGTTTTGACAGGTATGGGATTTGGTCCATCACTATTTGATATTATGGAAATTATCGGAAAAGAAGGAACTATGAATAGACTCACGAATTATAAGATAAAAGCGAAGAAGAAGTTTACTCCTATGCAACTTCCATTAACTCCGCCAGCCGAATAAATAAGAATAAAAATGGCTATAGTTAAATCATATAATAAATTTTTTGAGCAAGTAAGTGAGTTAGATCCTTATGGTGAGGAGAACTTCGGTGAGACGGATCAGATTCGAAACGCCAATGTAAATTACTTAAATTTAATTTATGTCAGGATTCCAGAAGATTATCCATTAAATTATGACCAGTTTCATAACTATTTAGGATATGACGACGGTAAAAGCGTTTTAACTGTTAGTTGGAAAGACGGGGACAGAACTATTGAAGTAAATGATGGTGGTGAAATATACACATATAACGTTGAAGATTATCAAAAAGTTGTTGATTATGTGATAAGTTGGTTTATTAGAAATGATATACCAGAAAATGATGAAGAATAATATGTCAGATATAACAAAAGATTTTGAAGAGTTTAAAAAGAAGAAAGCGACTGAGTTTAAAAAGTCGAAAGAGTTCGAACCGCTTTCATCGGATATTGTTGCTTTAAGAGAACTAGAAGACGGAAGTATCGAAAAAGTAGAAGGTCCGGTTGAGATACTTCAAGTCACTGGGGTTATAACAGACAAAGATAGATTAGCAAAATTAGAAGAGGCTATATCTGGTGGACCTCAATTTAATGCTATCATTCCAGATTCTAAAAATATAAAAATAGGAAGTACTATATGGTTCACTGCTATAATTCAAAAACCAAACAGTGCATCATGGAATGCTATGCCGTCATATGCAACGATCCAGACGAGGGTAGTAAATATTTTTAACGGACTGAATAAGTTAAAAACTATAAAACCATAATTCTTTGTATTTAGTTAAATAAGTTAAAAACGATCAAATAAGATTAGTATCTGGAGATTCCTCTACTGGTGGAGTTTCTCCTAATGGTTCGATTGTAGGTGGAACGTCAGCCGCTGTTTGGGCCTTTTCGCCACTAGCCAATTCAAATCTATTTGTTGAGAACATGTAAATTTTTTCAACTCCTCCTTCTGGTGTATTCTTAGATATTCTGCAACCAAGATCTATTTTCCCCTTTTCATTTACTTTCTTAACAGTAAAAGTTTTATATGTCATGAGAAAATCATAAGCATCAATAGGAAGTTTGGAAGATTTTTTATTATCAACTAAAACTAATACATCACCAACATTGAAAACTTTTTGAGATTTTTCTTCTTTGCCCTTTCCTTTTGGTTCATCGTCATCGTCATCTCTACCACGGCCGCCCCATTGTTCTACAACTGGTTCTGGTTTATAATCTTCAGTACTTTTCCACGTTAGGTTTTCGTACTTTTCTTTTAAAAATTCTGTGAATTTCATTTCTATAGATTCTTTTTTACAACGCTGTCGCTAATTTAATATTTTTATTAATATAAAACAAAATATTCTCTACTTATATATTAAATTATATTTTCTGTTTTTTATATATAGCGTAAAATAAAAGATTTTTTAATGATTAAAACATTCGAAAAATTTTCTCAGCTGGAAGAAAGAGTACTTGGAGTGGATCTTGATGGAGTATTGAATTATTTTACAGAGAGTTTTAATGTGATATATAAAAAATATTTTCCAGATAACATTATAGTTCCTGCGAGAAATATTGATGAATGGTACTGGTATCGTGGATTAGAATATGATGGAGAAAATGCCGATGATTGGTTTAATAAACATAAAGCAGAAACTTGGGAAGTGTCTAAGCCTTACGATGGAGTAATTGAAGCTATGAAAGACACATATGATTATACTCAGCACAATGGAATATTGTTGAGAATAGTTTCTAATCAACCAGATGAAAATTCTAAGAAAGAGGCTGTAAGATGGTTGAATAGATATGGAATTAAATATGACGATATTGCTTTTGTCAAGAGATCTAAGGACAAATGGGATAATGCAGATGTTATGGTAGATGATTCACCGAGTGTTTTAGAATCAAAACCATCGGATAAAATAGGTATAAAAGTGATTCAAAAATGGAATTTACATGTCAGATCTGATTTTAATATTGCTGATATAAGAATGTTACCCGAAATAGTGGATGATGCTTTTGAAAAATTTAGAGAAATAAATAAATAATATGGAAAAATTCACAAAAATAAAGAAAAACGAACCAAAACGCGAAGAAAATGAAGATCTCTTCAAAAATGATGAGATATCCATCGTGAAATTTGATGAGAAGGATATTATTATAAGTAACGCTCAAGTTGTTATATTGCCTTATTTTAAAGACGAAGGTTTCATACTTTTAAAATATGAAAAATGCCCTGCTTTTAAATTTAAATATAAAGATAAGTCTGAATACAATACAGTGGATTATTATTTAACTTCTATTAAAGATGATTTTAATGATGATCAAACAGCTACTCAAAACGTAAGGCGTATTCTTCACGAAAAGACTGGCGTTGTTTTAAACAATCTTTTTCCAATTGAAGTTGATAAAGTTTTATTTAAAGAAGATAATAATGTGGGTCAATATCATATTTGTTTATTAACTATAAATTATAATGATTTTAAGCAATCGAGTGTAAAAGTAACAGAAGAAAATAGAGTTGTTAAAGTAAGCCTTGGAGATATAGACAATATAAAAATTCATGATTTAGTTACAGATTATTTATTATTGAAATTGAAATATGAAAATAATATGAAATAATGATTCAAAAGTATAAAGATATATTTGAAATGGCCGGAAGATAGGGCAAGGATATTACTGATAAAGATATTAGAGAACAGGTGGAACTAATATGGCAACATTATCCAGATTTGGAAATAAGAACAGAGGATGGAAGAATAAATTTGTATGTAGAAAATCACCAATTCATGTTTGGAGTAACTGCCAATCAAGATGGAGTTGATGAAATGTACACATTTTTATTTGGAATAGTAACTGGTCTTAGATTAGCTGGTAAAAAAATAAAATATAAAGCGAAAAGAATAGTCTCAAAATTTGATCCTTATGGTGAAGAAGATTGGGAAAATTAAAATAAATAAAAATGTTAGACAATTATAAAGATTATATATCAGAAGCTTCAAAAAGTCAAACTAAATTTAGTAAAGAAGAATTGAATAAATATATGGATAGGTTTAAGCATCTAGAAGGGATGGCTGTTTCTCTATTTGGGAAAATAAATAAACTACATCCAAAAGTTTCAAAATATAAAAGAGCGAATTTAGCTCTGAGAAGATTAGAAGAAGTTTTCGATAAGATAGCTAATATAAAATCAATAAAAATTGAAGGCAAAAATAAAAAACCAATGAAATTAATAATTGGAAAAAGATACTATTACAGCCCCAATTATGTTAGACAGGCGTTCCTCAATTATATTATATCAGGTGTTCCATGTACATTATTAAATATCACAGATCATGTACCAAAGGTTGAATATTGTGATTGTACGACACCAGAAGAGTGTACTTGTTTTGTAGAAGTTAGTACATTATTACTCGGTAAAGTTAGATTTTATACAAAACCAGAGAGTTTATATAAATTATGACAAATATAAGTAAAAAGAAAGTAATGAGTGAAAAGGAAGAAATAGATCAATTGGAAGAAATTGTCGATGCTCTGATTCCTGTTTTGGAAGAAATGGCAGCTTTGAAAAAAATAGTAGGAGATAAAGTTTTCAGCGAATCTGTCAAAAAATTAGAAAAATTATTGATAAGAAAATAAATATTTCCATCTAATATTTACCAACAAACGTCAACAAGATATTCACCAGGTTCGATATAACCGTCTGCACATAGAACATCAAATAATAGATCATTATTTTCGATGTGCCCGTTTCTTATTTCTTCAGCACCTTCTTTATCATAATCTTCTATTTCTCCAGTTGCATTAAATCTATAAATCGAATCGTTGTTTGCTTCTTGATTAGCCACAAATTCGTAATCTCCGTCGCCATATACTTGTTGAACAAATTCATCAAAATCACCATAATCTACAAAGAAACAAGTTTTCTTTTCTTTCTTGAGAACTGGTTTAATATCTTATGTTTCTTCACCATAAGGATCGTTAATATTCTCATATATTTTATAATTTGTAATTAAATTTTTCATTTGTTGACAATTTCTTTTTATTATATATTAAAAACCTTTTATTAAAATTTTCGTATAAATAAAAAATACGCTTTTTTAATGAGAAAGAAAAAGGACCCTTTTGCATTACCAGACTGGGGTGATCAGAAACCAAATTATGAATTAGAATATTTACGTTTAGAAAATCAAAAACTTAAAGAACAAGTTGAATTTTTAAATAATAATAAAAAATATGATCCTCATATGGAAAAGGATATCGCAGCATTATTAAATGTTTCCATGCATATGAAACACTTGCTCGAGCAGTGTCGCTCACAAACAATGCTTCCAATGGAACTTGGAAGACAAATAGATAGAGTTATAAAAGAAATTGAAAATTATGGATAGTATAATAGATAGATTAAATAACATAGAGGGAAGACTGAATTATATAGAAGAAGTTTTAGGATTGCATTCTAATGATTCCAAAGATGTAAAGAAAAAGAAAGTAGAAACTGAGCCCGAGAATACAGTTGGTGGTTTTACGAAATCTCAATTAAGAGTTATGTTTAATTGGGCAAAAGGTGTAAAACTACAACAATTATCTAAAAGTGATTTTGAAGAATTAAAAAAATGGGGGATGTTGAAGGATTTTTATCCCGATGCTCCTGATAGATACGAAGATATAATATTATAGATATGGGAATTGGAAAAAAGTTAGATTTTTTGTTTAATGTCGAAATTATATTTTAGATATGGATCCATGTCTTGTGGAAAGAGTTTAGATTTATTAAGAGTGGCTTATAACTATGAAGAACATCATAAAAAGGCGATAATCTTCACGTCAAATCATGACGATAGATACGGTAAAAATATAGTAAAATCCAGAACAGGATTGGAAAAACCAGCCATACCAGTCAGTGATGATACTAACATATTTAATTATATAGATAATCTACCTTATTCAGTTGATTGCGTTCTTGTCGATGAGGTGCAATTCTTTCAAAAACACCATATCTTTGAACTATCAGATATAGTTGATAAATTAGATATACCAGTTATAGCTTATGGTTTAAGAAGTGACTTTAGAATGGAACCCTTTGAAGGATCTACATACATGCTTATTTTAGCAGACCAAATTGAAGAATTAAAAACTCTTTGTGTTGAATGTAATAAAAAAGCTGTTCTCAATGTCAGATATTCAAAAATAGAGGTGGCAGATGGATTTGTAAAACAAATTTTAACAGATGGTGAACAAGTGCAAGTTGGTGGAAATGAAAGTTACATACCACTTTGTAGAAAATGTTATAAACAAATGATAAAATAAATCAGTAAACTAATTTTTATAAAATTAATATAATATTTAAAAATAAAAACAATGGGATACAAGAAAATAAAAAACAAAATTGGACTGTCTGGATTTTATATTGGTTATTATGGCAGTGTCATGAACGAAAAAAAGGGAATCTATGGAATATCTCATATCATGGAACATCTTGTTTGTAAAGGCATAGATAGTTTGATGGAAGATTTTGAAATGGATGCTGTTCATTGGAATGCCTATACTTCCGACAAAGAAATAGTTTTTTACATGACTGGAATGGATAAAAAAGTAAAGAAATGGAAGAAAACATTTTTCGAGCATTTACAGAATTTTAACATAACAGAAGAGCAATTTCAAAATGAGAAAAAGATAGTCATTGAAGAATATAAAGATTCTTTTAACAAACAATCTGATTCTCATATGCAAAATCTATTTAGAAAATTGTATGATAATTATGAAGCTATTGGATTATTAGAAGACTTGGAAGGTTTGACATTGAAAGATTGTCAAGATTTTTTTGAGCTTCAATATAGAAGACCCAGTATGATCGTTGATATATCAAGAAGTTCGGATAAAAAAATGGAAGAATTTTTCTCCAATGTTGAATTTGATAACAAAACATATGATAAAAAATTAGAATTTAAATTGAATGAAAATTTTCTTTATGAAAAGGGAAACAAATATAAAGATAAAACTTCTATCATAAACTTATCACCAATTATTCGTGATGATTTCGCCTACATGGAATTTATTACTCGTATGTTAGGCGGTGGATTGAAATCTCCTTTATATCAAGAAGTTAGAGAAAACAACGGTTTGGTTTATTATTTTCATTGTTATAATAGAGATGTTACAAACAATTCCACTGTAGTTGTATTTGAAACAGAAACATCAAATGGTAATGTGGATAAGGTTCAATCTATTGTTAAAAATATAATAGACAATCCAGATAAATATTTAACAAAGAAAAGATTTGATATAACTAAGAAATATTATAAAAATAAATTTGAAAAAGAAAACATTATGCTTCATAACAATGGTTATAAGTTTATTGAATTGGAACATTTTTCATTAGAAAAAATTCTTCCAACATTAACTTATGAAGATGTTAGAAGAGTATACGATAAATATTTTCATTTTGACGAATTCTATCAATCTATAGATAAAAAAGAATTTGAAGGAAAATAAAATATGGTGAGGAAAATTGGGAAGATTGATATGGAGAAAAAATATAAAATAGTAAGATATAAAAAGATAGGTTCATGGACAATATCCAAAACATCCTTTACAACTAAGAAAAGAACTAACGCGACATGGTTTTGCGCTATTAAAGAAAGGAAATGGTATGGATGAGAATATTTATTGGATAATGATTTGGAATATTCGAGAATCAAAATTTTTCCTTCATATATAGAAGCTAAAAAAGAATTAACGGAATTGTATGGGCAGGAAATTAGATAAACCAGAATTTATAAAACTTTTAAAAGAAGTTTCTACAAAATTGGATGAGCGTCAAATTCGTAATGAAATTCCTTTTGTTTATAAAGATAAGAAAACATATGATTTTATAAAAATATTAATTCCACACGAAACTGATACTACAATCTTAGAAGATATTTTTAAAACGGGTGATTATCAATCAAATGGAAAATTTATAGACTTTAATTATAAAGATTTTCGTTTTATTTTCATACGAACTCCCGAAGCAGATTTCTTTCCTACATTTTTTTATTACAGTTGGGATATTCTCCCCACGTTAATGAATGTCATGTTAAATAAGATGGGAATGAATTTAGATTCAACTGGTTTGAAATATGTTGCGGTTGAAAATGCTTTCAATATTTCAAATAATATTAAATTTATTTTAGAATATTTAGATTTAGATTTTGAAACTTTCATGAGAAAAGGTTTTAGAACTGTATTCGATGAAGTGAGTTTTATAACAACTTCCTCTTATTTTAATACTCAAATATTCAAAGAATACAAGTTAAATGAAAGAGATTATTTCTTTTTCGAAAAAGAACCAGAATATAAATATGCACTATCCTTATTTGATAATTTTGATAATATAAAATTTGAAGGATATGATTATGATAAAAATTTGGATACGTATCTGTTGAACATAGATCTTATGTTTCCAGGATCGAATTTTCTGGAAAATGTAACAAAGGCTAAATTTAAAAAATAATATATAAAAATAAAATCAAATAAATGTCTTCTTCTCCTCTAAACGACGAAATAAATAGATTTTTTACTGAATGTGGTTATCAATTCGATTTCCAAACAATAAGTTATTCCAAGCAAATAGTTCGTAAAATAAAAACTTCACCAACTCTCAATAATTTTTTTACAGAGAATAAAATAACAGCATCAATGTTGTTAAATGAAATAGTTCCATATAGTCAATATAAATTTAAACAATGTGGAGATGAAAAACTTGATATGAAGGAAATTCAAAGTGTATTGAATATTATATTATTTTCAAACGAATTAGAAAAACTTTTAATAGAAGATCACGTTTATTTTTCATCTATTGGTGAGGCTGGTGAGATTTACTATTTGGCTGATGATTACGCTACGGAATATTTCAATGATAAATATGGAATTGAAATAAAAGAAGGAGAAGAATTTGATTTTACTGTATTAGAAGAAAGTAGAAAGGACGGTGGATTAGATTTTGGTTTTGGAGATAATTCTTTGAGTTAAAATTAATCAATATTATAACCGGCAAATTCTGACATATAAGTTGAGCAACGAACACCATTTCCATCTCTAGGATCTTTTTCGCCGTTGGTACTTAAAAATTTCTTAACTTTGCCTTGACCAACTAAATGTGCTGCTGCTAGAAGACCAGATTTAGTCACCTCTATACCGTTTATAGTCTTTCCGATATAACCAAAATAATTCTTTAGATATTGTTCGTTTTTCTTCAGATATTGTGTAACAGCCTCTTTTTGTTTTTCAGGTGGAAATACACTTGGATCTTTTTTAAATTTGTTTACATCAACTTGAACACCAATATCTTTTAAAGCTATTTTACTTAATTGAAAAGCTCCTAAATAAACATGTGTTCCACTCGGATCTGATTTTACAATGTGATAACGACCCGAGGATTCTCTATGAGCGAGATGATCGAGAAATTTATCCATTTCATTTTCACCTTTAAATTCTTTATATACTAACTCATATACTGATCTATCTCCTCCTTCCCTAAATACATTTAATATTTCAAATTTAGTTAATAGATTGAAAGAAAGGACAGTACTTACCAAAAATATAATAAGAGATCTCTTTAATTTTAATTTTTCGGCAGTTCTGAGTAGAAACTCTTTTGCTTGTTGTTTGTTGCTTACGTTATTACGCAAAAAATTTACAACTCTTTCTTTAAACGATTCTATTGTTGCATTTTCATCAATAGATAAAAGAAAGAATTCTAATTTTTTCTCAAATACGTAATCATCAAATTTATACACCATAGAGATATATATTAAAATTAAATTATAAAAATTTTACTATATTTCCCTCAAATAGTATTAATTAACCAATATCCACTATTTTTGTTATAATTCCACCAGATGTTTCTACTTGAATTCTTCGACCATCATTTATTGCTTTGATATATTCGGGATGTCCGTCTCGCATTACTTCAACAATATACAAATAAGGAGATACTAATTTATTAGCTTCTCTTATTTCTTTGCCTTTTAAATAATCAAATTCTTTCTTTTCCATATTTAATTTTTAATTTTTTCGTAGTAGATTCCTAATCCACTAAGATCATTATAAAAATGCATTATTATTTTAATTCCGTTTTTACGATCATACCAGACTGTTCTCTCAATTTCTTTTTCATATGATTTATCAAAATATTCTATATAATAGAAGTAGAATGGATCTAAATTGTTTACTTTGATATAATAAAATTCACATTTATTTGTATAATTATCAAAAGTAAACGATGATATGTAAGAGGTTATATATTCTCTATAAGTAAATAGATATGTGTAATGATTATCATCCAATGTCCATTTACCCAAACTATCTACAACAACACATAACTTCGCTTCAATTTTTACTTTGTCAAAATTTTCTTTTAATCTGTTTTTGATTTCTTTTTTTGTGAGATCTAAATAAAGATTAGTATCTACTTGTCCGAAAATGGTTGTAGAAAATAGAATTAAAAATAATATTAAAAACTTTTTCATAATATCTTTTTATTATAAAGTATGAACAAAGTTTAATTTTAGAAAAAATTAATTTTATATATAGCATAAAAAGAATCTTATTTTTTCTTATGATAAACGATTACGGTGATTTTATGAATGAAAATTTAAAAAAGGATATTACAAAACTTCTCCATAATATAAAATCTTATTTTGGAAGTGAAGACTCTATTGAAAAGTTAGAAGCTGACTTGATTCGTCTTCTGACCACATATAAGAATAAGATATTAAAAGGTGAAATAAGAAAGATAGATAAACCATTTTTACAAGAAATTGCTAATGTCGTCGATAAAGAAGTTATTGAAAATTTAAACATAGATACATTTTTTAGAGGCATAAACAATTTGATGTTGAAGGGAAAAGAAAAGAAAATAGAAGGATATTTCAACGATTATATTTCAACCATACCCGAACGTCTTCGCACAATGTATAATGAAGAGCAAGACATTGATATAAGGGATGTTGACACTGAAGATCTTTATTACGATCCATACTTGAGTGGAAAAGAATTTGATGAATGGCGTAAAGTTGTAGCTGATGCTCCAAAATTTAGAATGAAAAGAAGAAGATTTGAAATTGAAAAAGCTGCTCTTCATATTGAATTATTGAAAATGAGAGATTGGTTAGCAGAAAATAATAAAAAATTGATAATAAACCTTGACGGAAGGGATACGGCGGGCAAAGGTTCGTTTATACGCACAGCAACAGAAAATTTACATCCAGCATATTTTAGAATAAACACTTATGGAATACCTACGGAAGAAGAAAAAACAAACTGGTTTAAAAGATATACCGAAGCTCTACCCACAACACAACAAATAGCCTTTAATGATAGAAGTTGGTATAATCGCGCTGTAGTAGAACCAGTGATGGGTTATTGTACGACAGAACAATACGAACAATTTATGAAAGAAGTTCTGCCTTTTGAATATAAATTAATAGATTCTAATTATTATCTTATAAAATTTTGGTTTTCAATAACTGATAAAACTCAAGAAACTAGATTCAATTTAAGAAAGACCAGCCCACTAAAATATTGGAAATTCAGTCCAAACGATGCAAAAGCTTTAGAGAAATGGGATCAATATTCAGCTTATAAAGAAGAAATGTTTAGAAAAACTTCTACTGAGAAATCTCCGTGGGTCATAGTAGATTCTAATGATAAAAGATTTGCAAAATTAAATGCTATGAGATATATCTTAAACAAGATACCCTACGATAATAAAAAAACTGAAATATTGGGAGTTTTTCCAGAAATAATTCAAGAGCTAATTTGATTCCATCTCTTCCCTAGAAAATGAAATTTATCCTGTTATTTAATTTTTTGAGAAATATACCATATTGGATAAAAAGCAAATACGATAATAGAAATTATTAAAGATAATAATATCATTATGGTTCCAATAGAAGCAAAATATATAAAATATAATAAATCTTTCATATTTTTTAATTTAAATTTTTAGAATATATTTCTTTATCTAATTTCTTTAAAAATTCTTTTTTGTGTCTCATAATCATATTGAAGAATTTTCTAACAAATTCTTTAAATGTCAGTTTATCTATGCCTTTGATACTATCTGGAACCTTTTTATCATAATTTTCTATGTATTCTTCCAAGAAAAGTTTTGGAAAATTATCTAATTCAGTATATCCTTTTCTACGCATTTGTTTATCTAATTCATTATAAAAATTTTCAAAATCGTTCTCATATTTAAATATATTTTCTATAATATAATATGCCTTTACATCTTTTCTTGTTGTGACTCCATTTGATGACGCCATGGTTAATCTAGACAATTTTTCTGTTTCTTTTGTAAACATATAACATGTTTGTAAAAAATTACATAATAACTCAACATGCGTAAAACTATACGATAATTCTAGAAAAAGGTTGGAAATATAGTCTTTATTAATCTTATATCCTTTTTTTATTTTTTTATAAAAATAATATAGATGTAGTAGCTCGTGCCTAATAACTTGATCTATTCTATTTTTTAGAAAATCGGGTTCAAAAGAGTTTCCCAAATGAACATTACATTCCATAGAAGCATTTATCTTACCTCTGTAAATATAAGACTGACTAAAATTTATATCAGGATCTCCTTTTTCTCTAAACCAAGATGCAAAACCATAAGTTCCTGTGTTTGGGCAATCTTTCAAAACAACAAATTTTGTTTTTAATCTTAAAACACGAAGAGGAAAATCATCGTTTTTTGGAATGTCCTCATCAAAATCATCCATATATAAAGTATAATTATCTGAGAAATTAGCAATGCCTTTACGATTGTACCACCACATGAATTTTTCATAGACGAATTTCGTCAAAATATCACTTATTGGAATAAGTGAATCGGGGTATAAGTATTCTTCAAATAATTTAGTTGTCATTTTAGTCTTATTACTTAAATCTCTTATATAATCTAATAATTGAATTTGATTTTTATGTAGTTTGTGCTCAAAAACTTTGTCTTTTGCTGAAAAAGTTCTTTTTGGTGCAGAAAAACTTTTAAATTCTTTTATCAATTTATTTTCTTCGATTACTTTATCGAAATTTTGAGATAATCTTCTATCACTAAATAAATACGGCCATCCTTGTGCAGTTTTTACATAATGACAATCACGCAGACTACTACTTCTATCCATTATTTCATATTTTTTTCCTTTATAAAATAAAAAATGCAATCCGTTGGTGCTGTAAATATCTTCTTTACAAATAAGTTTATCTCCAATTTTGTAACCTTGTTTATCTTCCCAATCCTCCTCACCATAAGGATCAACATCACTCCATTGTTCAAATAAATTAATATATTTTAATTTGTTATACATTTAAATATATGTTATTTTTTTCACAGTAATTTATTAAATATTCTTCATAGTCTTTTGAAAAAAGATTATTTTGACAATTTAATTCTTTGAGATTAACTAATTTTTCAATTCCTTTCAAACTAGTTAATTGATTATTAGAACAACCTAATCTTTCAAGATTGACTAGATTTTCTATTCCTTCTAAACTGGTTAATTGATTACTATTATACCACAACACTTTGAGATTAACTAATTTTTCAATTCCTTTCAAACTAGTTAATTGATTATTAGAACAACCTAATCTTTCAAGATTAACTAGATTTTCTATTCCTTCTAAACTAGTTAATTGATTGTCATAACAAATTAGTTTTTCGAGATTAACTAGATTTTCTATTCCTTCTAAACTAGTTAATTGATTATTATGACAATACAATACAGTTATTTGATCGTATGGTTTATTATTTTGTCTTATGGCTATCTGTAAAACTGGAGGTAAATTATCGTATTCCCAGTCTTCTTCGCCGTATGGATCAATATCACTATGATCAATATATTGTTCAAATAGTTTAATATGTTTTAATTTATTATAATTTCCCCAGTCTTCCTCACCATAAGGATCAATGTCTTGAATTTGTTCTTCTATCCTCCATCCCCAGTCTTCCTCACCATAAGGATCAACTTCTGAATCTCCTTCTATTTTTGTATATTTCGATTTACCCAGTTTCATAAAATCGTCAAATGACATAGGTTCTAATCCGTATATATTTAAAAAATTACTACTTTCACTTCTAACAAAATATCCATCACCCGCCTGAAAATAAAAGAATTTGTATAGTTTATTACTTCTTTGATATTCTTCTAATGTTTTGTATGTTCTTTGACCTAGCTCGTGAAGTTTCATAACTACTTTTATCATTTCATTCCAATCACTATACATTATAGCTTTTGTTTTTAAAAATTCATAATTTTCTTGCGCTGATTCATTTATTTCCCAATCTTCCTCACCATAAGGATCAACATCTTTCATTTTTTCTCTATATTCTTCTTTCTTTCTTATTTTTTCTTTTTCCAATTTAATTAAATTTTCAAAATCTAAATTTTCCAAATCATCATATGTTAAATTTATTTCACTGACACCGGCCATAGAAGTTTTATTTCTTCCTTGAGTTACATATCCTTCAGTATATAAATGTAAATAAATATATCCGTTTTCTATAATTTCATTTTCTAGAACTTCTATCATTCTTTGACTCATAAGATCTTCCTTATTGTCTATTCTAAAATTAATATGTTTTTTAAATATCATTTTAATTCTTCATATAATTTTTTAACTATTTCTGTAAGCTCTTCTTTACTCATAGAAGGATCGTCTAGATACATATCACCCAATATTTTTAGTATTTTCCCAACAACGGGTCCTTTTTTAATTCCAAGTATTTCCATAACATCATCGCCATTTAAAGGAGATTTCTTTGGAAAATCTTTATCTTTTTCTTCTAACTCTTTAAATCTTCTTCTTATATTACTCACTTGATTTGGCATATTCGCTTCTTCTGAATGTGAAATATTGTCTGCATGTATTAAATCCAGTGTTGATTGAAGATGATCTCCTAGATCTAGTCGAAGTTTTCTTAAAGCTCTATCACTTATCTCGCCTTTATCTCCAGTCTGTTTTGTTCTCATATGATTTTCAACCGCGGCAACTACAGCGTTTATTATTTCACTTGGATATCTTAATCTTTTCATTATATCTCTAACCATAAATCCACCTATACGCTCGTGCTCATAAAAATGAACTTCATTGTCTATAATTTCTTTAGTCTTCGATTTTCCAATATCGTGAAACAACGCAGCCAATCGTGTAATAAGATCAGGTGGTGTGTTTTTCAAAACTTCTAATGTATGACGCATAGCATCATATTTATGAAATTTGTTTTGAGTTAAATTCTTTAATTTATCTAACTCTGGAAAAATATATTTACTCAATCCTGTTATTTGTAATAAACGAATCGCCTTATCAGGAAAATCAGTAACTATCATTTTATTTAATTCCTCTTGAACTCTTTCTGATGATATATTTTGAATTTGTTTAGCATTTTTCTTCATTGATTTTATCATAAACATAGGAAGATCCCAATTGTATTTTACAGAAAATCTCACGGCCCTTAGCATTCTAAGTGCATCTTCTGTAAATATAATATCTGGATCGAGTGGTGTTCGAATTATTCCTCTTTTTATATCATCTTTACCCATGCCAGTTAAATCAAGAATTTCACCACTGGTTAAATCTTTTAAAAGACTATTTACGCTGAAATCCCTGCGGTCAACGTCATCTTTCAGTGTTCCTTGATAAACATCAGGCTTACGATCACCCTTTGAATAGACTTCTTTTCTTGGCATAACACATTCAATATCAACATCTGATATATCAATTCCATTGTATTTTTGTTTTCTTAAAGTAAATTTAGCAGTTCCAAAACGCGGATAAACTACAGGATTTTTATATTTTCTATATATGCCCAATTCTTTAGTAATCCATTCGGCGAATCGAATGCCTCCATCTTCAGCATTTACAAGCAAATCAATGTCTTTAGGATCTTTCCCCAACAACTCATCGCGAACAGCACCACCAGCCATATAAACTTTACCTTCCCACTCAGTTCCCTTTATGGTTTGTCTGATAAATTCTATCGCTGCCTTTATCTTATTCGTTGATGTTTTTTCTTGATTAAATTGTTCATTTGTTTTTATCACTATTGCCTTGTCCATTTTTTTCTTATGAAATGCTCCAAAAAAATAAGCTTTTGTTGGATCTTCTGTTAGTGTTATAAAATGACCATCTTCATGTATTCCTTCAATTTCATATTCTTTATTCGGATCTAAATCCTCATATCTTCCTTTGTAACAATATACTTTGTCTCCTGGCTTAAAATCTCTTATATTAGAAGAATCGTTCCAATCTTCTTCACCATAAGGATCTATTTCGTGTGAGATACTTTCATTTACATACGGATAACATCTATATTCATCTCTGATTCCCCACCCCATATCTCTATCGTTGTGTTTAAGATAATATTCTACTTCATATTCTCTGGTCACTGGATCAAAATCCATGACTATACCATAAACTCTATCATTATTCTCTATGTCTATATTTATTTTAGATCCTATTGGAAATTTTGGTTCATCACTCCAATCTTCTTCACCGTAAGGATCCATTTCATTTATGCTTTCTTTCAACATATCAATTCTTCTCATTATTTCTTTTGCCCTTTTGCTTCCTCCAGATGGATAATTCATCATACCATTTGGAGTTCCTTTATCATATCTTATTTCCTCACCTTCAAATTGATCTTTAGTTGGATCAAGTATATCGCCTTTATCATTTTTCAAAAACCAATGCGTTTCACCTCCATCTAATCCTTCAGGCCAAGTTTTATGACTTAGAACATATGGGTTATATTTACCATTTGGTCCTCCAAGTATCCAATAAAGAGCTTCTGTCGCAATATAACAATGGCCAGTCATAGGATTACTGAAATCCTTTTTCCACATACCTTTTAGAAGATCTGGAGTTAATGCAGATTGAATCTTTCTTATTAAAGATTCATAATATTTATTATTTTCAAATATTTTAAATTTCTTTATCATATCTAATCTTTAAATCTATAAAACCCCCATTTACCTCTGATTTTAAATACAATATCGTTTCCAAATTCTTTCAAACCTTTGCCATCAGCAAGACTATCTGCCATATCACACGATATAATTCTTGTTATATCGTGATATTGGTCTCTATCAGATCCAAGATAATTTATCCAATCCCCCGAAGTCCAATGTTCGAGATTGTTCATTTTTATTCTATCACCAACTTTTAAATTTTCAATCGGATTATCTTTAATGTTTTCTTCCTCTTCAAAACTGCCTTTGGAGTACCATTTAATTTTAGCTTCAAATATTTTAAATTTCGTTATCATTGTCTTAACATTCTTATTGCAGCATTTATGGCATCATCATAATCATATTCTAATTCACCAAGCGATTCATCACCTTCATCAACAAAAGTTTCAAACCAGTTATTATTTAAAAACATTCCTTTATCAAATAATCTTTGAAGATCTACATCTGTATAACTACGTCTTGTAGCTTCCTCAACAGCTTCTTGATTTCTATATATATCACCATCTTCTTCAAATTGAACTCTAATATTACCTCGTGGAATAATTTCTATTTCTCTATCTCCAAAAGAAACCGTTGCTACTACTCCTTCATCATAATACCAGAAAGGATCTTTTTTAGCTTCTGATATTTTTGGAACAATTGTTTCTACTCGTAGTTTATCAGATCCCCAATTTTCTTCACCGTATGGGTCTATATCAATTTGTTCTTTTAAAGACATTGATGGATTTATTATTTGTCCGAATATTTCAAACTTAATTATCATCTTTTCTATATATAAAAATAAAAAGTTAGACTTTAAATGGACTTAAACAAAGATTATTATAATATATTGGGTGTTAATAAGGATGCATCGGCAACAGAAATAAAAAAACAATATAGAAAGCTTGCCAAGGAGCATCATCCCGATGCTACTCAGAATCATGATGATACAAAATTCAAAGAATTCAACGAGGCTTTTTCGGTCATAGGCGACGACGCTGAGCGTCAAAAGTATGATGTTCAAAGCCCACATGGAAAAAACTACAATCCGAATAACATCAATAATATGTTTCGTTTCGCTTTTAGTGAAGATGGATTCAATCCTTTTGGGGGGTTTAACCCTTTTGATGATACATTTTTTAGAGATATTTTTCATAGAAAAGAAGAATTTCCCGAGAATCTCGATATACAAATTCCTATAAACGTAACACTTAAAGATGTTTATAACAACACCAATATACCGTTGAGGTTTACTCACAACATAAAATGCGATAATTGTAATTTCACTGGTTTTGATCCAAACGGCGAAACTTTTGAATGTGATGTTTGTGATGGAAAAGGAGGTGACGGTTTTACGAAATGTAAATATTGTAACGGAACAGGAAAGATAACTACTGGCACGTGTGAAAAATGTAATGGAGATAAAGTTATTCCAAAAGCTGAAGAACTTTCTTTTATGAACACTTATTCCATTGACAATAGTTTTACTAAATATATGCGCGGCATGGGTCATCAGTCTAAACATTATGCAAATAAAGTTGGAACACTTGCCGTACAAATAAATTATATTCATGATCCTTTATATGTGAAAGATGGTCAAAATCTTATTTACAAATTAAATCTTCATTATCAAAGAGCTATAGATGGATATGACTTTGAATATGAACATTTAGATGGAAAGAAATATGCTCTTAAAATTCCTCCAAAAACAAAAGATGGAGATCTACTTAGAGTGACTGGAAAAGGATTGTTAAAAAATCCTCATCAAAGAGGGGATCTTATTGTAAAAATAAATGTTATAGTAGATTATAATTTAATAGATGGAAAAGATTAAAGAAATAGAAAGTTTTATAAAGGAACATAATAACAAAGCAAAATTTTTTCTCATATTATCTATGATATCAAAATCTTATGCTTTTTCTCCAGTTTTGATGTTTTTATATTTTTTTGGAATTAATTTCTTTTTATGTATTGGAATGACAATACTTTACGCTGCAATTTTCCGTATATTGTACGTTACATTCAAACACAAAATGTATTTAAATTTATGTCTTAAGAAATTATTTGAAGTTTGTAAAGAAAATGAATTAAATACTACTTTTAAATAAATTTAGATTTTTCTTTTTAATATATAGGTTCATGGCGACCATAAAAAGATACAATGAACTTATTACAGAAAGATTGGGTGTTAATAGGGATGTAGAAATTTTATCCGAATTTATTATTGATTCTTTATCGAAAGCTGAACCCGGCAAAATTTACATATTCCAAAGAGAAGATACTCCCATCGCTGATTTTCAAAAAAAATTGAATAAAAACAAAGATGTTGTTTTCGTACAAATCCTTCCAAAATTAGAAACTAATGTATATAAAATTATAATAGAATACGTGGATTCAAGAAAGAATAAAAGTTTTCCAGGCGAAGCTTTATTCAATCCAGCTACTTCTAAATATACAAAAAACGGATTTATATTCAATTTTGCTTTTCTTTATAAGGAAAAAAGAGGTAAAAAAATATGGAAACATTTTATTTATCACGAAGTAAATCACGCCCTTCAATTTACAAAAATGGGCAAAAAGAAATCGACATTTAATCCTAAATATTTGAGAAACAATATTTTAACAAAAATGTTTCCTGTTTTTCCTTACGATATATTTCTTCAAAAAATATATTCTACTATAAAAATTGAGCAAGGATCTTTTGTTACGCAACTATACGGTAAATTAAAAAATAGAAAGGAAATTAAAACACCCGAGGATCTTAGAAATTATTTTACTGAAAAGAATAATTATGAATATAGAATAGCAGATGATTTGAAAAGAATTGATGTAGAAAAATTATTCAATATGAAAATTAAAGATCCAAAAGGAAATGTATTTCCAGCTACAAGTCGTGAGGAAATGCGTGAATTTTTTACATTATACAAAACATTTGGTAAAAAAATTCACGAGTTTAAGGATATAGAAGAATTTTCTAAAAATATTCCACTTAAAATTGATATGAAAGATCTTATTTCAGAAGAAGAGCTCGATGCTACATTAAAAAACTACACAAAATATTTTAATAAAACTGGTATAAAGATGGAAAGAAAATTAGATAAAATCTATTCTTTATTACTTGATTATTATAATGAAGAAGGATTTGAAAAAAGAAGGAAAGAAAAGTTGGAACCAAAAGTAGAAGATGAAACAACAAAAACTCCCAGTGGATTAAAGAAATTTATGGGTTGGTTTAATGGTGAAACTCCATCTGTGAAAAGATCTAAAGAATTTTTAAATAAATTAAATAAAGAAGAAAGCGAAGAATTAAAAGAATCCGTTGAAATAAAAGAAGGAAAAGAAAATCTGGCTTATAAACTCGAACCTTACAACAATGTAGAAGAAATGACTGAAAATTTAACAGACGAACAATTCGGAGATTTATTTTATGATTTAATAGATAATTTATTTGCTCCTTACATTGGTACAAAATCTCAAATTACTTTTAAAGCGAGAAAATGTAAAGATCCAATAAATTTAGATCCAAATAATGTAGATGAATTTCTTTTTGGTGAAGAAGAAGAATATACTATTGATTTGATTGGTTATCATTTCCTTATGACCATGATTTTACTTAAAAGTAGAGAAAATGGAGTTGAACAATTCTATCTTTTAAATCTATTGGATTCTGCGGAAACTCCAGATAAATATCCAATATGGGTCGAATCAGAAACTTTGAGTGGTGAAGATCCATATGGAGAAGAGATATGGTGATAAAAAATGACTTTTATAAATTAATATATAAATAAAAAATAAAAGATTATTAATGGACGTACTTAAAAAATATAAACATTTTGTTAATGAAGCTGTGGATTCTGATAAGGAAATGAGATCTATACAAGATGTTCCGGGTGACGTTATAGAAACATCTAAGAAAATAGCTGGTGATATGTTCGATAGAGTTAAAAAGCCAACATTCGAGTATGTTCCAGGAAAAGGTCTTATTATGTCTTTTTTTGTAACAGAGCAAGATTTTCAATATATCGATCCAAGTGAATCTTTGAAATTAGAAGTATCAGAAGGAGCTAAAAAGAAAAGAATTTATGATGTAACTTTGAATTATTTAGACAGAGCATCAGAAACTTTTGAAGTTAAATATTTAGTTACTTTTGAAATGCCCGTAGAAGAATTATCAGATGAAGATATGTATGATGAAGATGAAGATGATGACACCATAGAAGAATACGAAGAAGACAACGAAGTAGATGCTGTCTATCAAAGATTGATGGGTAATTGGAGAAAAAAACAATCGAGAGAGGGTAAGAACACAGATCCCGGTGAAGGAACAAGAAAAAAATTGTTAAAACAAGCCAAAGAGGAATTGGGTAGAGAAGAAGAAGATTGGGAAGATGAGAAAAAATCCAAAATAGAAGATATAAATGGACTTCCAAACTTCTATGATGAAGACGAAGATTAATAAAAAAATAAGAATATAGAAATGAAAGAACTTAACCATTTAATGACGTTTGAATCTTATACAAACGAGGAGTTTAATCCTATGAAAAAAGCCGAATGGAAAAAAGTAGGATCAACGCTAAGAAAAGGTGCTGGTTTTCTAACAGACGAAGAGAAAATAGAAAAAGGAAAACAATATGTTTTCAATCACAGAGCCAGAAAGCAAGCCTATGAATTATTTTTAAATGGTGGCGAACGTAATGGCAAATATATAGAACCAGATCCATATAAAGCCGACCAATATTTAAAATTTTGGGCTGAAGTAGAAGGCGAAGTAAATGCCACTCCGGTGTGGAATGGCAAAGAATTTGTAGATAAATCATCATATTCGGCTACACTGGGATCGATCGGATCCAGATATTAAACACAAACCCCAGTTTTCACTGGGGTTTATTTTTTATTGACTCTCTTCTCATTAAAGCGTTCATTTAAAAGTTTCTGATAAATATTCATTTCTTAATTGCCTTGCCGCGTAAATGTTTACATCTCGCAAAGATTTCATTTTTATACTAGCTAACCAAGAAAAGCCCCCAATTACAAGGATAAGTGGAATAACAATATAATAATTATGAATAACAAACCATAAGAATATAAGAATCGGACATAAATGAAGAATATATTTAAATAACAAATGTAATCTGTTGAATTTCAAAGCTTCACGCATATGAAAAATTGCTCCAAATTGTTTTTCCGTTATCATTTTTTATGGGATTATTTTAATGACAAACAAATTTATAAATATTTTTTGAATAAAAAAAATAAACGTTCATTTATGCACAAATTTAAACTTCACAGGTTCACCAACTTCCACAAAATTAAAAACCAGTCGATGATCATCATCGTATCTCTTTATATCAACTAAATATGGTAAATGTTCTAAAAAAAATTTTTTAATTTTTTGAATATTTTCATCATCATCATTTGATGTTCCGGAATATCCAAAAGATACACTATTATGACGTGAGTATAAAAACGACGTTTCCATATCAAATTCCTCCATCTTTTTAATTATATCATCTACATAGATTTGAATATCATTCAAAACAAATCCATAATAGGTTTTCTTGGATTCTTTTTCCAATATGAAATCTTTATATCTTTTAAAATCCGCCATTATCTATTTCTTGATCATTTTGTTTTGGTTTTATTTTAACATAAAAAGTTACTTCGTTTTCTTCTTCATTATCGACGTAATAATAAACTTTGTCAAACCATTTGAATTTTTCGCACCAAACTTCATATTTTCTCAGAAGAGCATTAGAATCTTTTACGTCTTCTTTTATACTGGCTTTTTCTATAGTCTTCTTTACAATATTCTCATTTAATATGATAGTGCTTCCTTTTCCTTCATACCAATTTTTCAAATTAATTTTAACTTTTTGTAAAAGATTAAGATTTCCTATATTTGAATTCTTTAAAATATTTTCAATTAAAGATAGACATTTATATGATTTTAAACTTCTTAAATAACGTGTATTGATCTGAAATAATCCTGTTTTATAGATTTCTCTTGTCATATCATCTTGGAATCCATATTCCAACATATTGTCCTTTACACCAAAATAAAATGATACTCTTTTATCTTTTAGTTGTTTTGCAGCTACGCAGGTTATTTTTAAAGAAAGGGAATCTCTGAAATAACCAGCAAAATGATCTTTATTTCTAATGTGATCTGTAGTGAAGAAATATTGATACTTCCCTGTGTTTAGATAATGTCCTGTCTTTAAGAAGTTCATTTTCATATCATCAAGGAGTTTAAGGAACATGAAGAATCCATGTTTTCCATCTAATTTCATTTGATTTTCTTTTATGTATTCGTAGTATTTTATCATCTATTATATTTAAATTTATAATTATCAAATGTTGATGTATCTGGTGAGTTTATTTCAACACTTTTAATGGGTTCTCTCCTCTTATATATTTCTTTATAATCGTGAAACCAACCAGGATTTCTATTTGGATCTACATCTTTTACGGTATCTGTGTTTTTTGTATCTAATGCCTTTCTCCAATTTCTTTTTATCCACCTAAGACCCGTTTCCATATCTGGCATTCTAATCTGTCTTTCAATCTCATAAGTATTATCTTCTTCACCTATTTCAAATTTTTTTCTTGTTCTTTTTACTAATAAAAGCGTATAATCTCTATATACGTATTCTTCCAATGTAAAGAATATTTCATTTTCATTTCTACTTTTATCTGATTCTATTTCATAGTCAGTTACACCTTGATCATCATCGTCTTCTGTTACGTTTGTTATTCTGAATGGTGAACCTTCTAAAAATTTACCAAATTCTAGATTTGCATTTGCTACTACTTCTCTCTTATTTTCCATATATTCATCCATTTCTCTATTTGCTCTTTCACGCCAATCTGGATCATATTTATCTAACCATTCTATTCTAGCATCGCCATATTCTGGTTTTGGATCATATTTAGCTAACCATTTTTGTCTAGCTTCGCCCGTTTCTGGTATTGGTGGTATTTTACCCCATTTTCTTGGATTAAGAAATCCTTCAAAACTTTTTAAATTTTCCATAATTTCATGTATTTTTTGTAAAAATATTCAAAAGCCGTATTAAATTGCTCTTTTGATATTCTATGACGAGTGTCTTTTAATATTAACATTTCACCTCCTTTTTCTTCAAATCCTATTTCCTTTAAATAATCCACAACTAAATTCATATCTACACCGCCGGAGGCTTTACTATCCTTATCACCAACAATTACTAATTGTTTTGGAAACAGTGGTAAATTTTTCATGTCATCTGGCAGTGGTTGAAGTATAGGAGCTTCACTTGTTGAGCACATTGCTGGATTTATAGACATTGCTGGTATTCTATATTTGTTTGATAAATAAAAAGCAACATAACCACCAGCAGAATTTCCAACTATTGCTTTGATGTTATTATTTTCTATTATCTCTCTCATATCTTCAAATATAATTTCGCCAGCCCTCCAATAAACAGATCCATAAATAACATGATGCCCAAATTGAGATAAAATATTAGATGTATCTTGATTTCTTCTATAAACATTTAAAGACAAATCACCCTTGAGCCAATCTCTAGATCCATTGATAAATAAAATGGACGGTATATCACTGGGTGGATTTTTTAATTGAGTATGTATTTCATTGACGAAATTGTTAAAATTCTTTATCATGCCTCTATATATTAATTTTATTATATGGTTTGTAGTAAAAATATATATTAAAAAATGATTTCCAGTTTTTAATATATAACAGAAAATAAAAAGCGCATAGATGAGCCACGTAATAAAAAATGTAGATGAATTTGTTAACGAAATTGTTAATGCATCATACTCACAAGAATGGCCGATGAACAAACAAGAGATTGGAGTCACTGCCGATGATATGGCTGATACTGAATACTACAAACACGAAAATAAATTTCAAGAAGTTCAAGAGCACATGAAAGCTATTCTAAAACCAATACTTCTAAAAAAGAATCCAAATGCGAGCGAACAAGATATAGAGAAGGTTTCTGATTCTTTCTTTCGTCTTGGAAATGAAAAGAATACAGAGGTTAAAAAAATGGTGGATGGTTGTAAAGATACGAAACAATGCGCTCAAGATATTGTTAATAAATATTATAAATATGTTAAAATAAATTTTGGAACAAAAGATAATATAAATGATGTTGAACAAAACTCTGTAATGTCTAGTGAATCTGTAAAAGATAATTTTGGTGAAGTCTGTGAATACTGTGATGGAACTGGAAGAGATCCGAATGGAAAGGGAAGATGTAGATTCTGTAAAGGAACAGGATTTACAAAATCAAAGAAAATTAGTAAAAAGAAAATGGTAGAAAATTTTAACGAATTTATAACAGAGGGGAAAAGACAACAAAGAAAAACAAATATTACTGACGTTGAATCAATTCCTGGTGGAATAAAATATCACAACGAAATATTTCCAGGATTGAATGTTCCAAAACGTTATGTTGGTAAAGGTGATTATCGTTGGAGAGTTTTAGCAGCAGAAAACGGTAAAGTAAAACCAATAAACTTTGGAGATAAAAAAGAAGTCTTGGCTCCAGTTAGTAGATTAAAAAAGAAATATTGGGATAATATTCCAACATATAAATATTAATTATGACATTTAGAGAATTTATAGTAAAACATTTTCTTGGTCTAAATGAAGTTAAATTAAAATAATAAATATGAAGGAGTTATATTAATAGACGATGAAGGTAAATGGCATAAGCCAGATAGAGAGAAAAAAATAAAAATATTGGATTAAATATCATTCAAATATTGAAACATAAACAATCTGAACATTAAAATATAAGGTTCCCACTTATCTATTAAATAGAAATATAAATAAACTATTGGAAATAAAAGAAAATACCATATTTGGATTAATATGTTATTGAGTATCATTGGAATATAAAATAATATTTTTCCAAATGTGTTGAATCCATCCATTGAAGTATTCCACTTATTAAGAATGAAAAGTAAAGACTGAGCTAATATCCTCATAGAATAATCTTTTTGTTTATATATAAAAAGAAAACCTAGAAGTTTAATTTCTTCTAGGTTTTCTAGTCACCTCAACGGGAGTCGAGACCGTATTTTATCTTAAATTAGCACTCCCGATGGGATTCAAACCCACGATCTTCAGAATGAGAATCTGACGTCCTTGGTCACTAGACGACGGGAGTAAATTGATTATCAATTAAGTTGCACTCCCGAGGGGTTCGAACCCCCGATCTCCAGGAGAGTGTTTTTTATTTTCATACTTTTCGTAATATCCGATCCATTTTTTTATTGTATGAAAAGAAACTCCAAATGTTTTAGAAACTTGATATATGTTTTTTTCATTAATCATTTCAATAAGTTTTTCATAAGAAGGTCTTTCTATTTTTCTTTGTTTCATTTGACCTTTAATTTCATCTGACGTAAATCTGTTTCCGTTTCTTTCTTTTTTAATATATGCCTTTTTTTCTTCTATAATTCCAACTTTTTTGACTCGGTCGCAGATGAAGTTTTCATCTAAAGTTTCAGATATGATTTTTATGCAATTATTTATATTGTTTTTAATTTCATTTTCACTTATTCTAATAACTTTCCATCCATTTTTTATTAAAAGATCATCTTTCTGATTGTCTTTTATTTTTCTATTTTCTTCTAAATGCTGAGAACCATCAATTTCCACAGCAACTTTCTCATTTTCAAAAGCGAAATCTATATAAAATGGAAACATCGTTTTCTCTCTTTTTATTAAATATTTTTTATCCCATTCTAATTCTTTAATCTTATTTTGAAATAATTTCTCTGGATATGATAAATTGGATAGTCTCCAAGCAGTTTTTTCAGGATTTTCTTTCATCCATTTCAGTCGAATATCTCTCATTTTTTGTTTTGATTCCTCTGAGTGTTTAAAACTATCAGGATATTTTTCATGTGCCACCATATTGGCATCAGACCTACTTCTAATTTTATCTCCTACATATTCCACTACCTTAGATTTACATAATTTTAATTTTTTACTTATATCTATTATAGAATAATTGTTTTTATATAAATCAATAACGTCATTTTTTAATAATATTGTTCTTTTACAGTAATTCATATGGCTTATCAAACCACCACGATTTTTAAAATCCCTATCACATAAATTACATTTTAACATAATATTGTTTTTATTCGTATATATTAAATATGAACGTCATTTATTTCCAATTTGGTATCCCGACCAACAATTAACAAAAAACCTCTAAAATATTTTAGAGGTTTAATTGATTGATTTTCAATTAGTTATGTCACGCTAAGGGGATTCGAACCCCTGATTTCGAGGATGCTTGCTACTCTATGTTGCCATAGCCGTTTTTCAACGTTGTAGTCTGGACCATATCTTCACCATTTCAGGTGTGTGACGTATGGCCTCTACGGATCCACTTTATCTGTGTTTCCTCGGTATTGTCCTTTTTAGGAGTTCCACCGATACAGTCACATCCACTTTTATGATTTTTTTCTATCGACACTTATGATAAAATCGATAATTCTCATAAAAGGTTCCATTTTGAAAACCTCGCGTCCTGGACCGACTAGACGATAGCGCGATTTTTAAGAACTTTTATTCTTATATATTAAAGAACTTTGGTTTAAAATACCCATTTGGGTAAATCTGTTCCAAATGCATCCTTTTTGTGTGTTCTTTTTTTAATTCTAGCTTTCTTTCCTGTTTTATTCCATTTTCCAGGATGATAGAAAGTTCCATTCCTGTCTATCCTAATTTTATTAAGATGTTTTAACAAAATAGGATTTCCATTATCATCAATAATATATTTTGTTGCGAAAATAGACATTACTTCTTTTTCTGACTTTTCTTTTCTTGATACCTTTTCTTCTGATCTTTCAGTTCCTTTTCCTTTGCAGAGTCTTTCTTTTCCTTTTCCTTCTTTTCTTTCTTAGCTTCAGCTTTTATTTCTGTTGCTGTTTTTTCTGTCTTATAAAATTCTTTATAAGCTTTCTTTGGAGAAAAACTCCAACCGTCTTCGGTCATAGAGTTAATTTTAAGAATGTCCTCGATAGTCCCATCTTTCATCTTAATAAACTCATCACCTTTGCGCAAAATCTTCATCGTTTTCCTTTCTTTTAATTATTCTTGTTCTATTCTAGTAAATCTATCAACATTTTTTTTCACCCAATTCTCATATTCTCTCTTATCCATTGAAGAATCTATAAATTTCTTCAATTCATCTTTGGTCAATTCTATTCTATATGTCATAGAATAAGGAGTTGTCAAAAACAAATAACTAACATCATTTTCAGCTATATTTATAGTCTTTGTTCCTCTCACTAGTTGTCTTACTTCCAATTCTTCCATAAAGGTTTGTTCTTAATTTTAATTAATTGGTAGGAGCGTTTATTTGACACCAATCGTCCATTTCCCAGTCATAAACATCTGGACGACCTTTATATAAGAAATCTCCATGTTTCAAATGACCATTGAGAGCGTTTTCTTTAATTAGTTTATAAATCCATTTGGATTGACCTTGTCTATGACAAACGCCAACATAAGTACTATCCTGATCGTTTCCCTGACATCGAACAATATCAGAAAAAGTTTTATCTTTGGGTGTAAACCCCATTAATAAAAGGGTTGATATTAAAACAATACTATTTAATGTGATTCTCTTTAATGTTTTCATCTTTTTTATTAATATTTTTTTAAGATTTTATTGGTGATCTTATCAATAGTTTTTCTTTCTTTCTTATTAGCTTTATCTATACTTGACAATATTTCAATTGTCATTTTAGCTTGTTTCTTTGAAAATTTAATCTTTTTCTTTTTCATATCTGTTGTTTTTAATATTTTAGGATGGTGCCAGTATCCCATCCTATATGTAGCACCGGTCCGGTATGATCGGACGACCTTTACTTTATAAGAGTACTGCTCTAACCTACTGAGCTACGGTGCTATTTTTGTAATATGGGGTGGATTCGAACCACTTCTTTTAATTTTTCAAATTCTTTTTCTACAAATTTTACATTATATTTACCATAATCATTTATTATATATGGCTTATAGCCACATTTCTCAATTTCTTCTACTTTTATTCTATCTCTATTTTGAACCTGTTTTAATGAATGTTTTTCTTTAATTTGCTTATGATGCCAATTTCCATTCCACAATACGGCAATTTTCAAATCCTCTATTATAACATCAGCGTCCCAACCATTAAAAACAACTTCATTTGTTCTTACTTTTTTAAATTCTTTTAAGCAAAGATTTGCGAAGTATATTTCATTTTTACTTCTTTTATTTTGACTTTCTGCAGATTTTCTTCCAGCTTGTATAAGAATACCCTTCATGTATTTTTTCTTACATTCATCGGAACAAAATTTACTTTTTTTTCTATTTTTAGATGTGTATGTTCCACCACATTCCGCACACATTCTATTTTTAAATAATTCCTTATCTTTTAAAGATTTAGAAATTTTTTCTTTAGTGAGTTCAGTATGAACTCTTCTTTTATTATTAAATGATGCCGAACAAGAATTGTTACAAAAAATATTACTACTTTTTATTTCTTTACCACAATCTTTACAATATTTCGGTTTCTTTTTATATTCATGTCCAAATTTTTCTAAATAAAAATCAATTCTCTTTAAAGTAGAATTATTATTATATCCAAAAATTTTATAAGAAGCATCGCTTCTACTTTTGGAAGCGAAGATTATTTTTTTAATACTATCTTCTGTCATACGACTTTTTATTATTATATATAAATATATAAAAGTCATATTTTTCTATTTTGAACCTATATACTCTTATTTCAAAGAACTCAAAAATTGTTGCGGGGGTGGGATTCGAACACCACGACTCCGAGATTATGAGACTCGACGGCTGACCGCTGCCATACCCCGCGATATATTTTTATAATCGGCTACCTCCCTCTATTTGAGCCAAGCATCTGTTGCTTTTAAACTCCGACTATCATTTCAAAGAACCTTTTCTGTTTTTAACTTTACAAAAGTAAGAAAATTATTCTTAACTAAAAAACTTTTTTGCGGTTTTTCTAATCTTTTTTGTTTGTTTTTTTATATACCAAGTAGGAGTTATATATTTAGCGCGTTTACCTATTTTTACTTGTCTTTTACGCATCTTATTGATAAACCATTTCTTCTGTCTCCGTCAATTTTGGATGGTGATGGAGCCGATCCATATATGAAAAATGCCCATATAGAATATATGTCTCTTTCAGTAGATGACCAAAAATACGCATGAGTTCCTTTATTTTCAACAGATTTTTGATCAAAATTATATCTACCATTGAGAATAGCATTAAACCCGTTTTTATCTCTTAGTGTAGCCGAAGCGGTTGTTCTACCAACTTTGTTTATAAGTACCGTCCATTCTGCTACACTTGGTATGTGCCATCCGTCAGGACATTTTACCATAAGTTTTGAAGTGTCATTCTTTTTATCCGTTTGCTCACAATTATAAAATATAGTATCATTATATTTTAAATTTTCAGCCATCCAAGTTTGCTCACCAATTTTTATCCATTTGTAAGTTTTATTGTCACGATTGTCAATGAACGTTCCTTTTGTTTGTGCGTTTAAACAAAATGAAATTAGAATAAACAGAAATATAAATAATTTTCTCATAATCTTATATATTTATTATCTAGTTGCCCCTGGTGGAATCGGACCACCGCCTTATCTTCCAAAGAGATACGTAATAGCCATTTTACTAAGAGGCATTAAACTTATATATTATATTTTTTATACGTCATAACCCATTTCTTAACAGCATTCCCAGTTACTCCATATTTTCTACCAACTCCTTCCAAACCCAAATTTTCAATTTCTGTTTTTAATTGTTCTATTGGTGGTCTATTAACTTTTCTTCTTAATATAAAATTATTTATTCTATTTTCTTCCTTTTGTTTTTCTTTTTCTTTCTTTTTTTGGAATTTAATATTTCCAGAACAATATGTTTCTAAAGTAGCATTACAATTAGGACAAACTATTCTTAGATTTTCTATTCTGTTATCATTAAAGATGCCATTTACATGATCAAGTATCAAACTCATATGTTTACCTTTCCATTCTTCTCCTTGACCACATATTTCACATTTTCTATCCTTTATGCCTTCATTGTATAATCTCTCTTTTAAACTTCTTCTACTATACTTGGAATTTTCAACTAGGATCTCATTCATTGGAATTTTATTTTCATTTTGATAAGATGTTAAACCGTCGTAACATTTACGAAAATGTGATGTATCTAAATTATATAATTCTATATATTTTTTTAAGGTTTTAAAATTACCGCCAGCTGCCCTAATACCCATTTTTTCTAAAATCTCTTTTTGCGATATTGATTCTATTACTATTTTTCTTAGGTTTTCTTTTTCCCAATTTGGTTTTAAACTACTTTCATTGGTTAAATGTGAATAATCAATGTTAAACTTCTTTAAATATTTTTTTAATGTATTATAATTTCTCCAGTTTGGCAATATATCTAATTCCAATAATATTTCCTTAAAATTTTTACCTTCCTTTATAAATTTTTCTAGTATATCTTTCTTATATTTAATTTTATATTTTCTTGATTGAATACTTTCAAAATGTTCCGTTGATAATCCCAATCTTTTAATAGACCTTTCTACATTTATTCTATGTCTAATTGGATCCAATCCCAACATTTTTGTAGCTTCAACAAAAGAATTGGAATTTTTTACAACTTCTTCTATTTTTTCTTTACCAAATTCTTTTAATATTTTGTCCATGAGTGTATTTTTATTCGTATATATTAAAAGTTCGTGGTTCGAAATGAATATAAAGACAAATATTTTTTAAACTTTTAGTAGTCCTATCTGGACACGATCCAGAACTTTCAGTTTCAGAGGCTGATTTGCTTCCATTACAACATAGGACTATTTTGCAGACCCCGAAGGACTCAAACCTTCAATCTTATGGCTCAAAACCATCTGCATTATTCAGTTATGCTAGGGGTCTATGTACCGAGAGGGAATTTCGAAATCCCGACCTAATGATTATGATTCATTTATTCTGCCTCTGAACTATCTCGGTATTATGTAGGGAAGGAACGATTCGAACGTTCACATACGGCTCCTGAGGCTTCTTCGTTGGTTTGTTGTGAATATTTTTGTCAAAATACTTTGGTTGAAATACGTCGTGCTACCATTACACCACTTCCCTTATTTTTATTTCCAATATGTCAAAGAACCTTACATTTTGTACTCCCGATGAGACTCGAACTCACAATCTCCAGAATGAAAATCTGACGGCTTAACCGATTCGCCTACAGGAGCATATATTATTTCAAAAAACAAAAAACCCAACCAGTTGTCTGATTGGGTTCTTGTTATTTCATATTATTCTATTCTTAATATGACATATCCCTTCCAATCAGATATTTAATCTGTTGCATCTGTTCTTGTATCATATTAACTAATCGAAAGTTCATAATATTTATTTTTTTACAAAAGTTATATATTAACTAAAAAATGTCAGTTTTTTCTATTTGATAGTTTGATATAAACGAAATTATAAAAAGTTTGTGAATTAAAAAAATTTTTTGAAGTATTTACTTCCAATTTTTATATGGATTATTAATTAAATTTGAGTTTAAGTATCTTACATCTTCTGTGACTTCTTCGCCTAACCAATTTGGTTTTTCAAATTTTTCATCAACTGAATCTAACTCGATTTCAGCTACAATCAACCCCTCATTGTCATCCAAGAAAACATCAACTTCCCAAATGTGTCCTTTATATGGAATTTTACCACTTCTTATTTTCTTAATGACTTTATCACAGAATAAGTCAATCATCTTTTGACCATCTTCTTCGGGTATTGAATATTCAAACTCTTCCCTTGAAATTGTTCCGTTTCCTTTAATTGTTATGAAACATTCTTTACCTTCAATTATTCTTACTCTTACAGTTTTTTCTACACTGTTAAGAATATATCCCTGTATGTATATATCACTGGAATATAAAGTAAGAGTATTGCAAATAAACTCTAAATGGTTTTTAACTAAAAATTTTCTTTCTATTTCCATTATGCAAATATAATGATAATTAATGTAATTAAAAAATTATTTTCTAACATTCATTAGAAAGTTCAATTCATTGTTCGTTGAATTTTTTAATTTTCATAAAGGTTTTATATTAGTTTCCACTAAATTGGCTAGTTTATCCCAGAAATCGACTGGATCTAAACTATTTAAAACAACAGAATCTTTTGCAATACTAATGATATTATTACAATATAAGGTTATTTCACCATTCATGTTTTCTGATATTGTAAAACTTAATATTCCTCTACGTGGATAATCAATTTTAAAAATTATTATATCTTCTTCTTCTGGAAGAAGTTGTAAGTCTCTTAAAACATTTCTGACTTGTCCTAAAGTGAGCATGTCATAAACCTCCTTTATCTTACTTTTATCTTCCCAATTTTCTTCGCCATATGGATCTATATCTACAGATTCATTATGATTCATATTCACATCGACTTTGCTCTTTTTAATTATTCTAGCCGCAGCACTTACTAAATCTTCGTGCCAAATATTTCTTTCTTCTCCATATTTATTTAAAACGTAGCATTTTTGTTCATCGAGGGGAGATTTTACAATATAAGTAACTTCACCCATAAACGCCGGATCTATTCCATTTCTGTCATAATGATAATATATTTTATCGCCTATTTCTATTTCTGTTCTCCAATTAATAGGATCTGGTATTATATCAATCCATATTTCTTCACCGTAAGGATCAATTGGATCTTCGTTCAAATTTTCTTTCAATCTAAATCCAAGAAATCTTTTTCTATATGGTCTTATTTCTTCTTCTCCTAATTTTCTTTCCCCTTTCCAATAACCAGTTTTTCTTCTATAACAATTCACTGAATATTTTCTTTCATCTTCGTCGTAGTTAGTAACGATCCCCCAACAATCAAAGTTATAATTTGGTCCTATATCAACTTCCACTTTATCTCCTATTTTATATAGAGGATCATCATCCCAATTTTCTTCACCGTACGGATCAATATTCAAATTTTCTTTCAATGTATTTTTTATTCTAGCGAAAGTCATTGGGTCTCTAACTACTTCGTCTATTTGTAATATAGATATATTTTCACAATCATTAAGTAATATCCTTCTATCGTCTATTTTTTCATAAACTGGGTTGATTATTCTTAATTTATAAACATAACCTTCATCTACTCTTCTACTTGAACTTCGTGGATTTAAAGCGAAATGACATGACAAAAACCAATCTTTAGATAACCACATGGGCAATTTAAAATATTTTGGATTATCCACACGTACGTCAGTTCCGTGATATAGAATAATGTCAGATTTAAATTGGTCAAATAATTTAATCATGAATCTATATATTAAAATTAAAATATAGATCTGATGTATTCTCTTATACGGGTGTCATCATCAATTGGCAAATTTTTTATTGTATCTACGGTTACTTCAAATCTATTATCTGGCAACATTTGACCCAATAATAATCTTATTTTATTTGATTTATTGTTATAAAGAGTTAATTTATGCTTCATTTCCACATAATCTAAATATAAAATATTATCTTCATAATCTACAACCATATTCTTTAATTATTTTTTAGCTTTCCGCTTTTTTAAGATTCTGACTAGTATATGCCCTAAGTTCCTTGACTTTCTTTTCAAAATGCTTTATAATCTTACTGTTCACTTCATAATTACTTTCGTTTGTGTTGTCGAGTATATGAATAATAAAACTTGTAACTTCATCATCATTTCCCTTTAATGAGTCTAAGAATTTTAACAAATTATCAAATTGGAATCCGTCTAGTGGTTTAAGATCCATATATCTTAAATTTGAAATGAGCTCTGATATTCTAGCTCTATTAAATCCAGCCACTTCTTGTTTGACTTCATCCCAACGTATTAATATATCGTTGATGTTTATATTTGATATATCTTGACAATATCTTGTGAAGTTTGTTACACTTGGACCGATAAATGATTTTCCGTGATGTAACAAAAATGGTATAACTTCATCTTTTAGATCTGGCTCTTTCCCCCATTTACTCGTTATGAATTTTGAAAGATTTGTCCAGCTTCTTGGTGTTGCGTAACGCAATTCTTTTTCATTTGGAAGTTTGTAGTATTCACCAGGATTTGCTCTTATATAATCAATAATTATTCCCCAAACGTGATATTGGGCATATTCTTTTATCCATTCTTCGTATGGCATATCGTGATCCACAATAACCAAACGATTTGAAAGAGCTAAATCCATTTCATCTACTTCAGTTCCATCTTCTTCCCCTAAATTACCAGATGACATAAGATAAACATTATCATTTAATCTCAAATCACCAATTTGCCTTTCATTTAAAAGTTGAAGAGCTGCATTTCTTACATGAAGATTTGCACGGTTTAATTCTTCCAGATGAATAAGAGTTGGACTAACATTTGCTGAGAAAGCCCATTCTGGTACAGCGAAGTGGAGAACATCCACTTGTCCATTTTTCATATTATCAAGAATAGGAATTTTCATACTTTCAAATTCTTCTTCTGTAACATATCCATATTCTTTTAATTTTCCAAGTTTCTCTATTTTCTTGTATCCATCATCCAATACTGGATAAAGACCAATATCTGTTTCATCAATTTGACTCAATCTTCTATCCACGTATCTTATACCGAGCTTTGTAGCTATAGACAATCCAATAGCAGATTTAGCTGTACCTGGTTTTCCACGTAAATACAAAGAATTTCCAGATTTTAATACATCAAAATAAAATCTTTCTCTTTCAGAGAGATTAGCTAATTTTTTATCATCAATTTTCATAAAATTTACCTTTTTATATCATTTAGTTTTTTCAAATTTATATTTCTTGTTAAATTCTTCTTCAATAATATCAATTAATTTTAGATTATCAAAATCTTTACGAACTCTACATATTTTTTATACCCATATTCATCATAATCATTATTCATTGTTACTCTATAAAGATTATCAATAAGTCCTTCTTACTCTCAATATATTATTCAATTTTCATAACTTCTATCTATCCATTTATTTCTTTTAATATTTTTAATTTCATCACTATTTGCCACTTCCCCATTTAACCAATATTCTATATAAAAATTTCCTTTAGATGCTCTTTTTTTACATATAGCAGGACCGTTCTCACGATGAAGTTTTCCTTTATGCATCCACCATTCAACGCCGTTGGCAAACTCAATAGCCGGGCATTTATCTGAATGAACTAATCCGTCTTCAATATTAAATATGTCACCATCTATATTAATTTTCATCTAAACACTTCTCTATTAAGAGATCTCTTTTTAAATTTTTTAATTCTTTTTCATCAAAATTATAATAATTTGGTTGATGCAATTCATTGATTGAAAATTCACCTTCCAACTCCCTTAAATTATTTCTTTCATAACTTAAAAGATTGTTGGTTGGTTTAATAAAAAACATTAAATCTCCGTCAATTGCAATATGAAGATATCCTCTAAATATATCATTTTTTTCTTCTTTTGTTTTTATGTAATTCAGAACTGCATTTGAAAGTTTTTCTTTATCAATTCTTATTATAGGTTTTTTCTCTAACTTATTTTTGTGCATGTTTTCCACATAATTTATATAATCAATCATGTTTACTCCACTTAAATGATCCTCATTTATTATATTTGGAAACATTCTAAGAAAATCAAAATAACCTATTTCTTCAACTTTCCAATTCATTTTCTACTTTTTTCCACTTTTTATAATTTATATATACTAATAAAGATTTATTGTTTATGAAAAAAGTAAAGACTTTAAAAATAGATCAAAATTTACACCATGAGTTGAAAGAGTATGCCAAAAAGAACACATTAAAATTAAACGATTGGGTAGAAAACATTATCAGAAAAGAATTCGAAAAAATAATAAATAAAAATGATATTGAGTAAAGAAATTATAATAAACGTAACTAATAGAAATATATCGCACTATAAAAGAATAGGATTAAATCCAGTTGTTGGCAGTATCAAGATTAAAGTGGATGATCTACCAAAATGCTCTAGAACTAGAATTGATGTTAAATGTGATATCTGCGGGGAAATTAAAAATATTAGTTATCAAAAATATAACGAAAATATATCAAGATGGGGATATTATACATGTAGTCAATTATGTTCCAAAGGTAAAGTAAAAAAGACAAATAATGAAAAATACGGAACTGATTATCCTCTCCAATCTTTTATAAAAAAGGAAGAATTAAAACAATATTTCATTGAAAAATATGGAGTCGATAATACTTCAAAATTAGAAGAAGTAAAGAAGAAAAGAGAAAAAACTATGTATGAAAGATTCGGTGTAAAAGTGAATTTCATTTTGCCTGAAGTTCATAAAAAAGCTATAGAATGTTCTTTAACAAAAGAATCCAAAGAAAAAAGAATGAAAACCTGTTGGGAAAAATATGGATATAATTGCCATAATTCTTATCCAGATATGGAAACAAAAAAGAAAAAGAATATAGAATTTGAAGAATATAAAAGAAAAGTTATTAACATAACTAGAAGCAATATAAAAAATTTATTTCTGTACTGGAATGGGAAAGATTTTTACGACAATGAATATATAAACGAAAACTTTAATTTACTTCCCAATGATAGAAATTATCCAACAATTGATCATAAAACAAGTATATTTCATGGTTTTAACAATAAAATATCGCCTGAAAATATAGGAAATTTGAGCAATTTGTGTATAACAAAAAGATATATAAATAGTAGAAAAAATAAAAATAATAATATAGAGAATATTAGTCTTTTATAACTATCTGTCTTGCATCTCCTATTACTTTTACTTTCTGATTATTACTTATTATTAATACTTTTTTCAAACCGGAAACATCCAACTCACCACAAATCCCGTCTGTTAATACCAGGGTGTTTAATTTATTCAATTCTTTACAACCAATAATATATTTCACCCCTGGATTAAGTTCGGTCCCACCCAATCCGACTATTTTTATTTTTTTAAATTCGTTCTTATTTTTAATAATCGTGTGAGATTTAACTTGAGTATCACACATCACAAGATTTATTTTTATTCCATTTTGAAAAATATACGATAAAGCTTTCTCGAACAAAGATTCCATAGAACCTGAAACATCGAGCAACACATTCAAAGCATAAGATTCTTTTCTTTTTCCCTTAACCCCCTCTATACTTCTTCTATTTCTTTTGGTTATGGATTTGTTTTTATAAGTTCCAAACAATTCATTTATACCAATTTTAATATTTTTAATATAATCTTTTTTGGATTTGGTTATCTTGTCAAGTGTTGCCAGTATGTCAGCAGATTCGAGACCTCTATTTCTTAAATTGTTTTTTACATTATCTATGATACTTTTGCGATAATCTTCTGACAAATCACTCGGAAGATGTTTGTCTAGCCAATCCATTATTCCCATTTCCATTTGATCGAAAATATCTCTAAGATAATCGCTCACTGGACAATCTCCACATTCACATTTTTCTTTTCCGTCTGATTTATTACATTGGCAATTTTTATCTTTATCACATTTACATTTACTTTTCCATTCATCGTATTTTTGTTTTTCGCCATAAATCCATTCATACATTTCTTCGAATACCATTTTTCCTTTATATTCTTCTGGTTTTTCGAGCACCCATACTTTATTTGATTTTTTACTTCTTGGTACTTCAGCAAAACGTAAATTTCTTTTATTCATTTTATTGTTGTGATCCATTTTATCAATAATATCCGTTTTGATAACTTCATTGATAATCATGTCTTGAACAACGTTACTCAACTCGTGGTCGTATCCACCGCGACGAGTTCTAGATTGATGATCCCACAAAAGATGGAAAACCTCGTGAATCATTGTAAAGTTCATTTCTCCCTGCGAAAGACTATCTACAAACTCTTCATTGAAGTAAAAACGCATTCCCTGCAGATCAACTTTAACGCCACATGTTTCTATAGCGTGATAATTTTTAAAATTTATAAATTGACAAAATTCGCCATAATACTGAAGCCCCAACATAGCGTCAGATATCATAACATCTATTGAGTTTATTATTTTTTGATGATTTGATGCCATGTTAAATATAGATGAAATTAAAAATTAAGTTTATAAAAAAACCGAACCATTGGTGTATGATTCGGTGATAAAAAGAAAGGGACGCATTAGAGGGACACCACCAATGAATCAATTTTTTTTTAGATTTTCCATATATTATAGATTTAATCTTCGTCTTCAACTCTTTCTTTAAGAGCATTGTATATAGCTCCAGCTTCAGCCTTGTTGATAGGAATTGTTACTTCGATCTCTTCACGAGTCTTTACACGTTTCTTTTTTTCCTTCTTACGGCCGGCTTCGTCTAAATAAGTTTCTCTAAAAGCAGTGGCTTTTACTCTCCAAAGAGTGATAGATCCATCATCTTTATTGATTTTATGTTTACGTCCACGAATCGTAAATGATACTGAACCATTTGTTACTTTTATATCCTTAATTTGATTTTCATTGACAGCTTTCATAATGCTTTGAACAAATTTAGTAACATTCTCTTTATGATTAGCAGCGGTTTGATCCATAACTTTCATATAAAGATTTTCGTTGACAACATCCAAACCAACTTCTGTGCGTTTTGTAGCTTTCTGCTCTTTTGGACTCCATGTTTTTTCGAAATCATCGAAACTTAATAGATTTTCTAATTTTCCCATATCTTTTATTTTTATTTTTTTATTTCTGTATGCTTATATATTAATATAAAAAACTCATTTTTTAATAGGATTCTTTTGATTCACCACCTTCTAAAAATATCTTATCGACCGCAGTATATCCAACACCGAATCTATCTACAAGCGGATTGAATTTCTGTAAATCGGCAAGAGTTCTCAATCCGCCAGATGCCTTTATTTTCATCTTTGAACCTGATTCTTGAATAATCTTTTTCATTATTTGTACTTTATCAAGTTCGGCCCCAACTGCTACCATTCCAGTTGATGTTTTTATAAAATCAGCACCAGCATCTAAACAAATATAAGTGGCATGTTCTGTTTCTTCTTCAGATAGAAGTCCAGATTCAACTATAACTTTTAAGGTCACAAGATCCCCATCTTTATTCTTATGTCTATGACATAATTCTACTAATTTTTGAACATCATTTACAAGATCATCATATATAGAATAAAAATCATCTTGATTTGAAACGCCTTGATGTAAATAGGGGTAATTTAATACCATATCAACTTCGTCAGCTCCATCTCTGATACATCCTGAAGCCTCACTCAATTTTGAATCAGTTGTATCTGTTCCGTGAGGAAAACTTACAACCGTGCAAACTAATACCTGTGAGTCTTTCAAAGCTTCTTTGGCGACTTTAACCATTTTAGGTAAAACACAAACTGATTTCACTCCGAGTCTATCTGCTTTTTCACAGAGTTCCAATATTTGATCCTCAGTCGCTTCTGGTTTTAAAAGAGTGTAATCTATCTTAGATAATAAAATATCATCCCCCGTGACAAGTGGTACTGCTTGTTCGTTTAATTTTAGTGTAACAAAATTCCTCAAAGATAAAATATTTTCCATACAAACTTTTTATTTCTATATATTAATATTTAAAGATAAATTTATTATTGTGTTCGTGGTGGTGATGATAACCCCCATTGTCAATTCTTTTAATAAATTCTACCCATTCTACCTTAGCCTCTGCATTATACATAATAAGTTTTATTCTAGAATACCATTTTAATATGAAATTATCTTTATGTTTATATAACCATATTAATTTATTCACTACATTATTGTAATTTACAGTAGATACTTTCAATAATCCTGGCATCCATTCGATTGTTTCGCTTACTAAAATTAATCTATTATTATTAATAAAATCGGCGGATACAATATTGAAACTTTCAGTATATGACAATTGCATTCCTATATCCATTTCACGAATAAGATGTTGGAAAGCTATATTATCTAACCAACTATGTATAACCAATTCGTGTTTACTATCCTTAAATAATTCCATTAAATTTTTAAGAACTGGATTCTTTACTTGACTATCATCATCAACATCCGCCGTTATATGGAACTTTAATTTTTTACCAATCTTATCAGCAGCATTCATAGCGCAAACCGCTTGAAATAAATGATTTTTCAATATTCTCAACGAACCAAAACAACCAACGTCCATGTGATATTTGTTTTCTTTGTGATGGTTTATATATTTTATATCAATTATATTAGGCAAATGAACAAACTTATAATTCATAGCATCTGATAAATGATCGTTCATTTCATCGTTGTTTAAAGCTATGTATAAATTGTGTTTTTTAAGTTCTATATAATCATTGATATATTTAAGAGCTAAAGTTTCAGCGGATAAAAATCCTACATTACTATGAACTCTAACTACCCATTTAATATGTTTGTATCTTTTTATCTCTATTAATTCTTTCATTTTCTCTCCACTCACCCATAGAGCCTCTATGATTACTAGATCTGGCTTATACAAAAACACTTCTTTATCTATAAAATTAGAATCGATTACTTCTGCTATTTTACATTCATTACCGATGGATTCAAGAAAATCCGCTACTTGTTTTGCTGAATTTATCAATCCATAAGAACCAGCCTTGTGTTGACTATAAAATCTTTCTTTTAAAATAAATAAAATTCTCATTCTTACCTCTTTCTTTTATTATTATTTTTTTAATTAAGTTTATTTAGGAAAGATACTCTATTAAATGATAAATACTATAATTCGCGTAGCGTATATCCTTTATCCTATATATTAAACCAAAATTCATTTTTTTTGAGAATTTAAAATGTTTGATTTGATAATCAAGGAGTTACATAACAAATGTAAAAAAATAAATATAAAATATTTTTAAAGTTTTTCTATTATCATTTTAGTGTGGGTTGTATGGTTTATTTTCACTCCAAAATTCATAATAACCTTTCTTTGAATAGGTTCAAAAATATAATTGTGTTTGTATATTATCCTATAATTTGACGGTATTTTCTTATATAATGTTTCTAATGTTAATGGCAAATAATTTTCTTTCACTTCTCTTTCCCAATTATCTGTGTAAGAATATTTCAATAACCAATGTATAAAAGTTCTATAATCGTTATCTATCAATCCCCATATATTTTCAAAGGAATTTAGATATTCTTTATTCGATCTTTTATTAACTTTTTTAGCGTCTTCTTTAAAATCAAGAAAATCTTCTCTTTGTAATTGACAGGAAGGTATCATGTCTCTTATTACAATATATTTAAATAATCCTCCAAAGACCTTTTCATTCCAGAATTTTTTGATCTCTTTACTATCTGAATAAGAATAAACCTCGTGTATGACACTAGATAATAATAAAGTTGATTTTTCGTGATTATAAGCTGCGCTCATCACATCATTCCATTTATCTGTAAAAGTCGCTCCTTTAACATTAACTATCGCCCTGTTTAACATTTCTTTAGATACGTCATATCCCATTAATGAAATTTTTGGATTTTTTTGTTTTATAACAGACAATATTTTTCCGTCAGCACAACCAAAATCTACTATAAAATCCGTATCTATTTTGGGCAGAAAAAACAATTTGTCTTCAAATCCTTTTGACATGCCGCCTATATAAGTTTCTATAGAAGAGATGGGAGATTCTTTTACTTTTTCAAATATATTGAACTTCATTATCATGTCACTATATATTGATTTTTGAAAATTATATATATACTGTAAAAGATTTTTATATTTAATGAATAAATATATCCTTACATATGAACTATTTGAAAATGTAGATTATAGACCTGCTAAGTATAGGGATTTTAAAAAGAAGACCGCGCTTCGTCACAAGCTTTTAAATATGGACAAAAAAACATTTGATGAGATATATTCTAAGCATAAATGGTATATGATAAATAATACTGCTAAACCAGATATTAAATATAATTTATTTTCTCTTGTCAACATGGCTTATGATGAAATCGGAGGACACGTTAGAATAAATGCTCCAAATAAGGTCGTTCAAGACAAAGATTTGAACTTCTGGACGGCTATAAATACGAACGATGACGAATTTGCAGACGCTGTAATATTTGGAAAGAATACAAAATATGGTATAAAAATATCAGGATTCGGTCATATGGGCACTATCGATAGCACAGCGGAACTTATAGATCATTTAATTAAAATTCTAAATGTGGATGGATATTTCTTAGAGGCATCAGATAAACCAGCTAAAATATTTTTAAAAAATAGAGTACCAGTAGTGCACGACATAAACATCATTAATGAAATATTTCCAACTAATGATGCTAAATTTATAGATGATAAAAATACTTGGTATATAAGAACAGTTAATTCACTGGGTGATAGATCCGAAGAAATTCTTTTTGGAAAACCATTAATTTAATTTATTCACTCAAAACATATAAATCTTCATCTGGATCCATCGGGCAATCCTTAATCCATTTTGTTGATCTAAATATCCAATCTCCATGAGGAAAATCTTTAACACTAAAAACTTTTAAACACATTTCTTTACCTGGAAATTTCATCTTATCATAACCATTATCTAAAAATAACATTCTATCCAGTGCTGCGTGTAATGTTAAAGTAACTCCATCCAATTCCTTTAAAATTTTTAAGAACTTATCTTTTGGATAAGGCCAGGCTGTATATAAAAATATTTTTTTATTGTTATTTCTTTTTTAATATATCTATTACTTCCATTAATCTTCCCGGATATAACATTGGCTCACCACCTGTTATGAAGACTTGCTCATAATCTTTTATTTCTTCTATTTTAGCCAATTGATGCTCAAAATCCATAATTTGATTGCAACAGCCCTTACATTTTCTATTGCATTTGAAAGACATTACGATTCTAGCGAATCTTTTCTGTGGACTGTAAACTTCAAATATAAAATCTTCAAAAGAAACTTTCATGGTGATATATATTAATTTATTAAGATGATTTTTATATATACTTAAAAAAGACATGAAATACACAATTCTAAAAAATTGGCACTATGCGTTCTTCCTTTTTGGAAGATTATTTGGATGGGGATATAACAAGAAAAAACATGTCATAACATTCAAGTTTTCAAAAGAATGCTGGTGGAATCCACCAAGAAATCAAGATGATTATGATTTAAATAAATTAGCAGGAATTTCCTTTGGTTTATTAGGAATTCATAAAAATAGCGTCAGATTGACGTGGAAACCAAAATTTGAAAAAGAAGGTATATTAGAATTATACGGATATGTTTTTGACTCGAGTCAAAAATATCATATGTCTAAGTATATATGTGATGTAAAGACTGACAATGAATACGTGTGTATCTTATCATTTAGAGAAAGCGATTATCTTTTTGATATGTGGCCGTTCGGTTCAATCACTATGGAAAATAAAACCATAGACAACAAGTTACAAAAAATAGTTTATCCATATTTCGGTGGAAATAATAAATCTCCTCGAAAAATGTATTTTTGGGTTAAAACAAAAAAGGGATAATTATTTTTCATTATCCCTTTTTATAATTATCTCATAGCCGCGATCCTGTTTCTATTCTTGCATTTATCTAGGTCAAAGACCTCCTTTCTATCATTGACGAAAGGTGCACCAACCCGCCCTTTAGACCCGCTCACCGTCTGGGGCTGTTTGGTTTGCTGACTCAGTTGTGCGAACGACTGGTTAGGTCTCCAACTTTAAGCGGTACAGTCGCGAACTTCCTCCAGTGGTTGTTTGAATCCCACCAGCGCAAGAACGGATAATTAACTTACAAAGTTACAATATTTTTAATTATAAAAAAAAATTCATTTGAGTTCCTCTTTCAATGCTTCTTCACCATATTTATTTTTTAGTTTATCAAACCAATAAACAATTACAGCATTTATTTCAAAGAATTTCAATATTTTATGAGCAGTCTGTACGGGAGTTGAACCCGCTCCGTGCGCCGTGCTTTTTGATTTTGGACTATATCATCATCTCTATTGAGATGTTGGGAGCTAATCTGGTATTACTTTATATCGCTATAAACCCCAGTAGTCTCTGCACCTTTCGTCTCTGACGACTTGGCTCAGGATTGTTCCCTTCGGACTTTCCCTGAATTCACCCAATTTTCGATTACCATCGCTGGTAAAAGCTGCCACGTTTGACAGGGCGACATCTTAACCGTTTGACCTACAGACTATTTTAAAGAACTATATAACTTTGGTGGGCAGGGGAGGGTTCGAACCTCCGAACTCATAGAGAACGGTTTTACAGACCGCTGCGTTTAACCACTTCGCTACCTACCCGGATGACAGTCAAATTTTTTGTTTGCTGTTAGTATTCTTTATCTTGCGGTCCCTACAGGCTTCGATCCTGTGACCCTTTCTTTAACAGAGAAACGCTCTACCAACTGAGCTAAGGGACCTTTTTTGCTGGTCAGGTAGGATTCGAACCTACGTTGGAATTACTTCGTCGGGTTAACGGCCCGGACCGTTCGGCCACTACGGCAACTGACCAATTTTTTGCGGGCCCAAAGAGATTCGAACTCTCCTGATCCTTTCGGTTCCAGTGTGACAGACTGGCGGCCACTCCTAGCAGCCCCTGAGCCCATAATTTTGTGAGGCAGTGGAGGGAATTGAACCCCCGTAATTTGTTTTGCAGACAAACACCTAAATCCACTCGGCCACACTGCCATTTATATTTTTGAAGTGCTTCAACAGGACGCTAAGCCTGTTTTTGAATACTCAGTAAAGTGGCTGGCTTTACCTTTCACCATCTCGGATAGAGGGGCCACCTCTATCGAAAAGCCAAGACTCCCGACCCATCCGGGCCTTCGGTCTCCTTCTTTTTATTTATGGTTAGGTTTGTAAGTATCGGAGTACCTTCATCTGTCTTGTATGTTTTCTAACAGTTTATAGAAGATTACCGACCAAGAACTTTAACGATTCTTACTCTCCTTTTACCTAGTTCTTACAATAACATAAAAATCGTGTAGAACCATAAATTTTTACCTCAACAATTCAAAGAACTCTTTTGCGGTGGTAGTAGGACTTGAACCTACATAGAGCAACGATCGACACCGTTTGTCCTAGTAAATGAGTGCTCAATCTCAATTACTGCTTAACTTTTCATTAAGCTTTACGGCTAATACCACCATTTTTCTTTCTTGTCGGGACGGATGGAATCGAACCAACGTGAAACCTACTACTCTTTCAACTCCTTATCAGAGAGAGGAGATACGCCCCGATACGCCACCTATCCATAAGGCGGCTTTATTTTTGCTGGGTGGCGCAGACCTATGGTGGCTGTCGTTTCCTCCGTCGTTACATCGGAACCACTAATTACGGTTAACTTAATAACTACTATCTTTCGACATTTCGTAACCCAACTTTATTAATATTTCAACAATTCAAAGAACTAAAAAACAAAAAACCCCAATCTTTTCTGATTGGGGTCCCGTGTTAAATTTAAAACATAGTTCATCCAATCAGCATTTTCAGCTTATCATTAATACAATAATCATTATATTTGTTAACCATGTTTTTCATATCTTTACTTCCTTATATATCTAGTTAAAAATGTCAATTTTTTCCACTTTTGTATCGACAAAATTACACAAAGTTTTTAAATTAAAAAAATTATTCTTCACTTTTTTTGTTTTATATATTAAAAAAAATCATAATTTATTCGTATTCGTCGTGAGTTATATCTATTTTGAACATAAATTTTCCATTTTTATCATAATAGTTATATACTAATGTGATTTTATTATCTCTAAATGATTCCAATCCTTCTGTTGTTTTTATCATATTAGTAAGTCTCTGCTTCATAAATGATTCCAAATCTGAAACATTCGCTTGTTGACCATCAGCATAAATTATTCCATTATATACATACCAATTTACAGTAGTATAATTATATTGAAATTTCATATGCCATCCAGTATATTCTGAAGCTGGATAAACTACACAATTATCCAATCTTGTATCTGAATCTATCATCATAGGACATAATTTATTTACTTCATCTTGTACAGATCGAAGATCTTGATATGTCAATGTTTGAGAAAAAACACTAAATGCCGACATTATCATCAGCATAAATGTCATAATAAAAGTTTTTGTTTTCATAATTTTAAGTTTTTGTTTATATTTTTATATAATATTTCGATTAAAGTTTTTTAAGATTGATTCGACTTTGATATATTTTTTATTAATTTTTCTTTAGCCCCCTCCAACAACGCTATAATAACATTTATAGAAGTTTCACTATCAAAAGTCATTAAAACTCTTGGAGTGTACTCAGATGGCATTTTTGCTATTTCCCCAAGTTCGCGTTTTTCTTGCTCTGAAAAAACCACATGTACTTTATCTCCTTCTTCTATAATTCCTGATCCAATAGTTCCTTCTCCAAATTTGAGTTGAACCTGATAATTAATATCTATCACAATTATTTTTATTTTATATAATAAAAATAAAAAAGAAAGTTTAAAAAAGAAAACCTGCTCAAAGAATGAGCAGGTTTCCGTGTTCCTTGTAGCTCTGGTCGGAGTCGAACCGACACTCCCGTTATGGGAATTGGATTTTAAGTCCAACGCGTACTACCAATTTCGCCACAGAGCCATTTAGAATTACAAAATTAAAAATTATTTACAACATAAAAAATTTTTTAGTATATTTTTCTCCTAATATTGAATATAGAGTATTTACATCTTTTTTATTCTGTATTTGAACATCATATATTCCATTTTTTCTAATTCTTATTTTTGGATAGATTTCATATTCTTTTAAACATTCACAAAATATATCTATTATTTGCTTAGACTTGTTTGTAAACATATATCTTGGATATTTATCTTTAGCCATATAAAATGATCCATCCGTATGAAATAAACCTATCATCAAACTCTTTTTAATTATATTATTTTTTTGAAAATCTTCAAACTCTATATTTCTATTATGTTTAGCTCCGCTTCCTATATGTGGAAATAAAATAGGAATATTGTTAGAATAAACTCTAATGGAAACATAATTGTCTTTAAATTTATAAAAATTTATTTTATTGTTTGGAAATAATATTTTTAAATTTTTAATACATTCTTCTATTACTAAATCTTGACGGCTATCCAAAAATATTCTCAATCTGTAAGTTCTCCTCATCTTATCTATATATCCATCTCCAAGATACATACCAAGAATATAAGAATATGAATTCATATTTATATCTGCCAAATTAAAATCATTCGATTTTCTTTCTTTGTGATCATTCCAATATTTTATTGTGCTTCTAGAAATTCCATATTCTTTAGATAAAGATTTTTTACTTTGTCCTGTATTAATCTTATTCAGAATTTCTTTTTTTATAAAATCATTGTATTTCATATCGATTATATATAAAATTGATTAAAAAATAAAACCCCGAAAGTTCGGGGTTTTAGACTAAGAGATAATCTTATAATAGTTTGACATTTATTGCGTTCATTCCCCTCTTCCCTTGAGTTACCTCAAATTCAACAACATCGTCTTTCTTAATTTTGTCAACACAACCTGTAGCGTGTACAAAATACTCTTTGTCTGTTTCATTTTCTAAGATGAAGCCAAATCCCTTTTTTTCGTCATAAAATTTTACGCGGCCTTGCATATTAATTATTATTATTTTTTAATTGTAGAAATAATTCTACGATTTTTATATAAAAGAAATTTAAATAAGTTTAAATTTAAATCCCTTATATTCTTTTTTTACACCATGAATAACATCTGATATTCTTCTATAATCTATATTAAGATCTGATGCACAATTTTTTATACTATTATATTCTTTTACAATATCTCCATTATCGTTTATAAATGCAACTTTTTTACTTATTTTTTCAATAAGTTCTAATTTTCTTTCATCCGATAAAGGTCCCCTTACAATTCCTTTCAATTTTTCACTAATTTTATTTCTTGATTCGATTGTTCTTTTTTTACCTGTGTTTTTCTTTACTCTTTTATCTATAGTTTCTCTACTCTGTTCTTTCCCAATGTGACTCAAACTTAATTTCTTTTTATGTTCCATCGATAAAACTTTACCGGTATGACTCAAACTTAATTTCAATTTAGTTTCTTCAGGCATCATTTTACCTTTTCTGGATTCACTCATTTTCTTTTTTGTCTCTTCGGATAATTTTCTTCCCTTTAATTTCAAACTTATTCTATTTTTTACATCAATAGTGAAAGTCATATTCAATCTATTTTTATTACCCATACTCGCACGTCTGATCTTTTCTATCGTTTCGTCACTATGTTTCATTCCAATATTACTACCAGCTTTTGGAACAGAATTGTATCCTTTGTTATAACAATCATATAAATCTATATAGTATTGTTCTCTAGATAATAAAGATTCTTTGGAACATTCCTCTATGATTTCATATTTGAAATTGTTTTCACCGTGAATATCGTAAGATCTTTGTAATTTTATAGAATGGTGTTTTCCTTCTAGAAGAGATTTTTTGTGTTCTTTTAACCTATTTTCTACGTTTATTGAAGAGCCAATGTATATTTTACTATTCTTAATATTAACTATTTTATATATTCCTATCACAAAATTAAAAATTCTTTATTCATGTTTTATTATATATTATAACAAAAGTTTCATTTATTTCCATTTAAACGACAGAAACTAAATTATTCATTTTTTATCTATTTTGTGCCCCAGGAGAGATTCGAACTCTCGAGCTCCAGATCTTAAGTCTGACGCGGATCACCTCCCCGCGGCTGAGGCAAGTATCTCAGATCAGATTCGAACTGATGAGCAATGGTGTTTGAGACCATCGTGCTTAGCCGCCTGCACTTCTGAGACATTTATATTTTGTACCTCGAGACAGATTCGAACTGTCATATCCTTGCTCCTAAGGCAAGTCAGGCTCACCATCCCCAGTCGAGGCAAATTATTATTTTTTAATAACTTTATCGAAAAAAGATTTTGGAATACTATTCATTTCACAAAATTCTTCTTCTGTTTGAACATCACAATTAGCTTCCCACATTGATTTTACTATATCTATAAATTCTCTACCACAGAATTTACACATATATTCGAATGATTGATTCCAATTTTTAGTATCACTCTCAAGATCTATACATTCCATTATGTTTTTTTCTTTTCTCATTTTTCTTTTACGTTAAATGTTGTGCGTCTGACAGGAGTCGAACCTGCACTTCCGTTAGGAAAAAAGGCCCTCGACCTTTCGTGTCTCCCATTCCACCACAGACGCATAAATAAACAGATTGCTTTTTTAAAAAAGGTTGGACTCGAACCAACATTCTCCCTCTCGGGTGTGTTAACCATTACACTACTTAACCAATGATGGTGGTTGCTTTTTGTTTGCTGTAAGCAATCTTTATTTCAATGAACTATATCTTTTAAACAAAAAACCCAATCTTTTGAGGATTGGGTTTTTTGAATTCTTTCGAGAAGAAAATTCATTCTGCATAACTCACCCAATCCAATTATAACCCAAGAGGTCTAAAAGGTTCAGTAAATTTGTATGTAGAATGTTATTCATGTTTGTATATATTATTAAATTGTTTCCTTGTTTATATATTTGTTAAAAAATGTCAATTTTTTCTATTTTAGTGGTGGTCTAGACTTTCTTATATTCCATACATGGGATTTGCTACACCCACTAGATTTTTGGTTGATAGGGATTGCTGCCCCTACCCACGCATCAGGTCTTACCCTGATATAATAGCATTAGCTGTATGAAATATAAGAACACCAATAATTTCATTCACAATACAAAGATACAATATTCTATCGAAATAAAAAAATTTTCATAAATTTTTATCAACTAAACCTTTTAGATCTTTTGTTTCTATTGCTTTATAAGCATTTTCTAAAAAGTGAAATATTTCTTCTACTTCTTTTTGATGACCAGGCGACCATCCATCTTTAACTATACCATGTCCATTTAAATACATATTATATTGCCATGAATCTGACTCATAATCTAATGGCGGGTTTTGATAATAAACTTCAAGATTTTTGTATTCATATCCCCCTACCTCCATACTTTGACTTGATTTTTTTAATCAGGAATGGATTAAAATTATTCTTGATCTTAGTATAAATACAATCTATTATATCCGTTTTTTCTTTATAAATTCTTTTTTGTCTGGCTTCAGTTATAGACTTATACCTCTTTTTTATTTCTGCTTTACTAAACATATAAATTAAAATTAAGTTAATATAAAAAATAAGAACACTACTAATTGATGTATTGTGGATTTTATTGTTGCGGACTCCCGATTCTCCACCGCTCTTCCGAGTTCTTGGACTATCAATCCAAAAGTTATAGGTTAACTTAACCGCTCTTGGTGTGCTAATTTATGGATCGTTTCTTATTACACTAAAACAATAAAATCTCGAATTTTCGAGTACAAATATAAAAAAATTTTTTGAAATAAAAAAATTATGAACCGAATTCTGGAATATAAACTATTCTCAATATATCATAGTCACCGAAAGGCCATTTTTCATCACACCAAGATTGTAGCCAGAAAGGTGTGTTTCTTCCCTTTAATAAGGTTTGATTATCATAGCAATATTTTAAAAAGCTTTCTCTGTATTGTTGATTGGCTTTAAAAAGTTTTGGAATACTTTTATCAACAAAATCATAGTGTATCATATCCATCATCATAAAATGTATTTCATCGCCTCCTTCTTGCCAAACTATTAAAAAATATTCGCCAGTGTAATCAAAATCTATTTTTTTCTTCTTTTCTACTGTTTCAATATCAATCGGATCAAGAAATTCATTTAATTTTGTTTTCATAACATATCATCTATTCCTTTTTCAATCAAATCTCTTTGATATGAGCTGTAAGGGATCTTTTTCTTGTCAGCTCTAAACTTTCTCATAGACATGTATCCTTCTTTTGTTCGATAGTCTATATTATTTGCGATTAAAAACTCATGAACGTCTTCGTTCATCAAAAACTTTCCAGCCATGTAAATTTGTCCATTTTTTATATATCTTACTCCCCAATATTTTCCTCCAACATGATCAACTTCTATATATTTAGCATCCTTCAACTCTTCAACCAAATCTTCATTAGAAATATCCTTATATTGCGTTAAGTTTTCGTTCAGATATTTATTAAAATTAGTAATCATTAATCTAATTGTTTTTTACTTCCAAATATGGAAACCATTGCTTAATCATCTTCATCCCAATTTTCCTCGCCCCAAGGATCGTGATGGGCGTGTTTTAATTTCATTTTTTCTTTCTTTCTTCTTTCTTCTTCTATTCTTTCTAGTTCTTTAGATACCTTTTTAGCAAATTTGTCATAAGATTTTTTATCAACGATTTTCTTTAATTTGTATCTTTTACCTTCTTCATCTACAACATTAACATAATATGTTGTTCCTCTGTGACTTCCATCATACACAACATCTTTAATTGTGATATTATAAATTGGTTTTACTCTTTTTCCATCTACTACAAGTTTATCTATCGCGTCGATTTCTTCACGCCATTTGTATTGACGATCACCATCGAGATAAACTTTTTTTCCTATCAACTGATTTTTCAAATCATCAATTATCTCTTGTCTAAAACCATCATAATTTTGATCAAAATATGAGCTATAAACAAAAGGCGTATCTTCTTGATAAGGATTTGTTAATTCTTCGTTAATATAAGTCGAGTAGTTTTTAATCATACTCGACTATATATTAAAAATAAAAAGGAATATTTTTACAGAGTGAACGAAAGATCTCTTCCATCGTGGTTACGGAAACTATCCAGATATGGTTTTTGACCATCGTTATAATGTTTCTTGAGTCTAACTTTTAATGGAATGTTAAGACCTCTACTATAATAATTAAAATATTTATTCTGATCGGCATATTTTTTATACAGATGACAATCGTTGTCATATCTACAATAACACCTATCTAAATGAACTACTACGACACTAAAGATGTCATAGTTTCTACGCCACAAGTACAATGTAACCATTCACTTTGAGTGACGCTGGGTTTGTTCCTCAACCCAAAATTCTTTATATTAATAGCAGCGTTGATATCTCTGTCGTGATGTGAATTACATTTCTGACAAGTCCAATCACGGTCAGATAGTTTAAGATCTTTATTGATAGTACCACAAACACTGCAAGTTTTACTGGATGGATCAAATCTACCAATCAATGATATGTTTTTTCCATACCATTCACACTTATATTCAATTATTGATTTCAATTCATTCCATCCCATATCATTAATAGAACGAGCAAGATTATGATTTTTAATCATACCCGATACATTCAAATTTTCCATACAAATAGTGTCATAATTATCAACAAGATACTTGGATATTTTATGTAAATAATCCATACGTTGATTACGGATATGTTCGTGTAATAGTGCAACTACCATCTTTTGTTTAATGTAGTGATTACTACCTTTCTTTTTTCTTGATAGTGACCTTTGTTCAACTCGTAGTTTTTTCATCACAGATTTAAAGAAATCGTGGTTATTGAATCGCTTCCCATCTGATGTGATGACTAAATCTTTGATTCCAAGGTCTATACCAACACTGGTTTCTACTTTTATTAGTTTCTTTTCTGGTTTAGGTATATTATTTTCAACCAGAATCGATACATAATATTTATTTGTTGTTGTTTTACTTACTGTTACTGTTTTTATGTCACCTTTAAATTCTCTATGTAAATCTATATCAACCAAATTCAATTTAGGAAGATATATTTGTTTGTTATCATCAGTTATCCAAACTCCCTGTGGTAACTGAAATGATTGTTTACTATATTTGTTTTTGAATTTAGGAAAACCTTTTCCTCTAAAAAAATTTGTATATGCGTTATCTAAATTTCTTACTGACATTTGTAATGCTTGTGATGGTGATTCTTTTAACCAAGGACAAACAGTATCTTTTAATTCTTTGATTTGTTTAACCAGATCATACATATCAATGTTTTCTTTATTTCCAGTATAATTGGTAATTTTAGTTTCCAATCCAAGATTATATACAAATCTTACCTGACCAAATATTCTTTGCATCAGTTCTCTTTGTTCTTGATTTGGATAAATTCTATATTTAAACGCTTTTAACATAATTTATGGAACATTCCTTTTTCCATAAATATATATTAAATCGTAAAAGTCATTTTTTTTCTAAAAATAATTTGAAATATTTTTGTCAAAATTCATCAACGACACTAGAGATGTCGTTGTTTTCTTTTGACGGTTCTTTATAAAACCCCCTATCTGTTCTCCATAAAAGTGCTCTGGCGGATAGTTTATTGTTTTCTTTTATTATCAAAAGATTACAGACATCTGGATTTTCTACATACAAATCGAGCCTGTCCGTTTCCATAAGGAGCAGCAATTGTGTACCTTCTACCAATAACATAAGCATGGTTGTTAGAGTTTCTAACTACTTTTACAACATCACCTAATTTCATAAATTAAAATTTTAAAGATTAAATATATTTTAATTTTCTTGAGTTTTTCTTATCTCGTCTCTAATTCTAGCGGCTTCCATATAATCTTCGTGCTCAATTGCTTTCTGCAACTGCTCATCCAAAGACAAAGGCACTTGCTCTTCCTTTGGAAGAGGAATAGAATCGAGGACGTTATCATATTGTTCGCCTGTTTTCTCTAAAAGAAGAGCCTGCTCGTTGATCATTTTCTGGGTTGTAATGATTTTAAGAGCATCTTTAACGGTATCAGAAACAGAAGATACTCTATCCATGATATAAAAATATCCAGCTGACATCGAAATATTTACTCTTACTTTCTTGAGTTCCTCTTCATATCTTTCATCAAATTCCATTTTGTAGAGTTTCTCATAGTACTCGGGAGTATACTCGCCTTTATTTTTGAAAAAAGAGAAACTATAAAGCCACGACATTTTATTTTCATCTGTGTCTTTATATTTACTATTGCTGTTTCTTAAAAGGTTAATCAATTCTCTTGATTCCTTTTCATATTCTTTTGCGACTATATCGCCAGTTACCATAATTGTTACCATGTGTTATATTTTTAAATCATTCCCAATTTTCTTCTCCATAAGGGTCTTGTGAAGAAATAATTTGACCTTTTGGTTTTAATTTTTTATATTCATGTAAAATATCAAGTGTTAATAACAAAATATAAACGGTTGAAAGAATTATAAAAATTGATAAATTCATACACCATGAAAAAAATTGCATAAATGAATCGTGAACACCGTCAAAATTTATAATTACAAAAACTCCGTTCAATAAAATTAAAAAAAAGTTTGCTATACTAAGCCAACTAACTCTTTTTATTAAAATTTTATTAAATATTTGTAAGAATTTTTTCATCTTCCAATTGTTTGATCAATTTTCTTCTATTTCTTCATCTGTAGAAGTTTGAATTCCATCTTCCCAATTCTCTTCGCCGTAAGGATCTTCGTGTGTAAATTTCTGTCCTTTTATTCTATAAAAATTTTTAAATACAGAAAAACGAGTCAATTGCTCAAAGGTCTCTTTAACTTTGGCTTTAACTATAGTTATTTTAATCTTATTTTCCAAATTCTTTAAAGCGGACATAATGGCATAATTACAATACAAAATTAAAAATATTTTTGGAAATAAAAAAATTAAATATAGATAACTCGAAAATCTTCTATCTTTTCGCTCATTTGTTTTTCAATGTCTTTATTATAATCATTCATATATTTTAACTCTTTCACTACTGTTATTTCACCATCGCGTTTTGATATAAAGCCGCAAACAGAATTTTCATCCAAAGCATACAACTCATCGTTATAAGAGCACGTAGCGTATTCTTTTATTTTCATCCTGTTTTCTTCTCTGTCATTACTAATTTTATATACAAGTAGAATGATTATATCATCAAATAATTTTTCAATTTTTCTATTTTTTTCATTGAATTCTTCTATTGGTGAAAGTTTATCTATTTCATAATAACAGATGCCAGTTTTTGGAACTTTTTTCTGTATATAATCTATTAAGTTTTTGATATTCAAAACATTATGAGAATGTCCTTTAATTGAAGAAAGAAGAAACTGGATTCTTTTCTTTTTGTACTGTTTCCATCCAATCCATTTATATTCTTTGTATATTTTATTTTCCCAATCTAACATTTCTATAAACTGACTGTCTAAAATGGCTGTATCAAGTTTATTGAATTTTCTAGAAAGACCATCCTGCGAGTCTTGCGTTTTCGTATCTAAAATGATATCGCGCGCTTTTAAAACATCTTTTTCTAGTTCTGGATTGGCATATCCATCATAACGACTCATCATATATTCAGCACTCTTTTCTTCATTGTCGTTGCGCTTTGGATCATAAACTATGTCGTGGAATACCGCAGCCAACATCAAAGAAAAGTATTCTCTCTGAGTTACTTTTTTATCTTTATATAACTCTTTAACTCCTTCCATCATTTCAAGAAGATGCTGTGGTGTATGCCAATATCTATGAGACTGACTATAACAATCTATAATCTGATCGGCTTTGATATCAATTCCACATTTCACAGATATTTCAACCGCTTCATCTAATAAAGCTTTAAGTTTTTTCTTTTTACTCATTTTATTTCTTTTATTTTATTCTGACGAATTTCGCGTGCCACGTGAATTCAGATTTCAAACCAAAATCAGTTTGAAAAGAATGGATTGTATCCATTCCAGCGTTTGTGTGAACCACAGGTCTTGTCGAAAACTCATAGAGGGTGTCCATATTTGAAGATAGACGCCCCTCACCTATATAAGTATATATTGATTGTCCACTAGAATTTGGAGTTGATATTATTACACCAGATGGATAATAATATTTCATACCATGACCATTAGAAAAAGAATCTATTTTCGCTATTCCGCTCACAGATGGAGAATCATACCATCCAACCATAATGGAATTTTCATCCGGCCATTCAACTATGGTTCTGTGAGCACTTGAGCTATCGTGAGTGTGCAGAGTGGTGTTGTCTTTTACTATATAACCCTCCCATTCACCAACGAAAGAATCTCGAGCATCTATTATCTCTTCTTTTTTACAAGATGTTATTAAAATTATTCCAAACAGAAATGGAACAAAAAATTTCATAGTCTTTATCATTTTTCTTTAAAATTAAAATATTTCATCAACCAACTTATATACTCATCTTTGTCACTCCATATTGATTCCAAAGAAATAAAAGCTTCTATTTCCTGTGGAGTTAATGGTGGATTCGCTCCACTATGTCTTTTTAAACCGACATCACTTTCTGTAATTTTGTAGTTGTCAATCAACCATTTATCAAAATTGATTCCCAACTCATCATATTTTTTGTAAAATAAATTTTCCATCAGTCAAATTTATAAAATTTAGACACACTAAAACAAATACATTATAATCCCCATCACATAATTTTCAACCAACCAAGCAATTGTAATAATTACACATAAAAATATAGCTAAATATTTATATCCCCAAAATTTTTTAATCATATATTAATATTAAAATCCTTTTTTATTCTAATTTTTTCCTCTCTTTCATATATAGAATTCTTTTTATCATATTGGCGTTTACCGCGAGCCAGAGCTACATCCATTTTAATAAGACCTTTATTATTTGTAAATATATTCAAAGGAACTATTGTAAGTCCTTTTTCCTCATATTTCTTTTTAAATTTATTTAATTGCTGTTTGGTTAAAAGAAGCTTACGATCGCGTTTAGGGTCATGATTTTCGTTGGATTTATCATATTCGCTTATATGAAAGTTTTTTAACCACAACTCATCTTTGATAAAATCGCAATAAGCGTCTACAAAGCTTATCTTACCATCCAATATTGATTTTACTTCTGTTCCAGTTAAAACAACACCAGCGGTCTCACTTTCAATTATCTCATAATTGAAAAAAGCTTTCTTATTTTTTATATTTACTTTATTCATCTCTTTCTTTCAAATTCTTTGTTATATTCATATTTCAAAAATCATGCAAAATCATGATTATAGTTAATTTCTATTATATCCTTTATTAAATGCAGCTTTAACATCATTTATAATGCTTCTAGTTTTTAGATATTCGGCCTTAAAATTTTTATCTCCAGTACATTGTCTTTCTATAGCTTGCGAAAGACGCAAGATTCTTCCCGTTTGATCTGAATAATCTATGGATTCAAAATCTACTATATCTTGCCATTCTTTACCGATATGATATCGTATTTTAACATAAGAACTTTTACCCAATTCAAATATTTGAATTTTTAAATATTTTTTATAAGTGATGTTTATTAGAGCTGTATATTTTTTACCAATAAATTGCAGATCCTCTGGATACCATTTAATTTTATCATTAAAAGTATCTTCTATTAAGGATTCTAGAAAAAGACCTGGAGCATTTATTTTATATTCCATCTAAATAGCATATTTTTACAAAAATAATGATAAAATCAACAATAAAAAAAATTTCTAGAATTTTTTACCATGCTTGTCATCTCGCATTTTATTGTATTCCATTTTAAGTCTTACGAAACTTTCTATGTCTATTCCCATTTTCTGACACATATCACATAATCTAATAAAAGAATCTGCTATTTCATCTTCAAATGTGTCTTTTACGTGAGTAGAATAGGCTGCATGAAATTGGAAATCTTTTCCACTATTCGCTATTTCAAATAAAGTCTTTATTCCTTCTTCCCCGCCTTTATAAAATTTACCAATCCTCATAGATTCGGTCGCTTCACCGAGCTCAGAAGAAATAAGAGATATTTTTTCATTATAAAAAGCCATTTTGATTCTATCAATATCTTCTTCTGAAAATTGTTTTGGGAGTCCTTTCATTTTTTTAATCATATTATCATAATCTTCCCAAAACCCCTTTTCATTTGCTAACTCATTGGCTTGTTCTATAATCTTTTTTAAATCCATTAAATATCTTCTATTTTTATATTTTCTAAATTACCAATAAATATATCACAATCATTGATTACATATTTGTGATTTCTATCATAAATAATGAATATAGAAACCGCTACTCTTTGTACACCTTCAAAAACTTGAATTTTTTCAAAAGATATAGCGTTAATATTCAAATATTTCCATATAAATCTTTTTATATGCTCATCGTATTTTAAAGTACTGGATTCTTGATTTGTTAGATCCTTTTGATAAATATAAGGTCTTCCATATTTTCTTGCGAAAAGAACATCTATTTCTGTACTTTTATCACATCTAAACTCAACCAGAAGATTATCATTAAAAACTAGAAAAACGTTTCTATATTTTATATTAGATATAGTATATTCTGATATATAAAAAACTTTTGAATTTTTACATGAAAAAGTTGTATCTATTAATATTTCATATATTTTTATATCATTATATTCTTTTTCATATAAATCGTCATAGAGATCTATTTTACTTATTAGGATGTGCTGAACACCTGTTTCTTTTTCAATATTTTTGATGATATCAGATGTAGTTTCGCCTATTATAAATTTACCAACTCCTTCTAATTTTTGAGCATACGTAAACATACCTATAAACATAAGTATGATAACAAAAATAAGTTTTTTCATATAGTTTTGATGTGATTTTACTACAGGAATATATTTATAATTATATGAATAGTTTGAGATTAAAGAAATATTTTTTAACAATTTCCGAACCTTTTGTGACCCCGGTGGGAATCGGACCCACAACCTCTTGTTTAAGAGACAAGAGCTCTGCCAATTGAGCTACGGAGTCATTTGCACGCCTACTCCGATTCGAACAGAGACTAAATGTTTTGGAGGCATTTGTGCTGAACCATTACACCATAGACGTATGTTTCTTTGTGCGTCCGACAGGATTCGAACCTGTGATGGATATTTCTATCGTCAGATTAAAAGTCTGGACCGCTCGACCAACTACGGATACGGACGCTTTTGCGGAAGAAGTTGGTGTCAATCCAAATCCGGGTTAAACCGAACCCACTGTTTTCAAGACAGGGCCGAGGGTCGCCTCGATTCATCTTCCGTATAGCGGAAAAAGGTGATACCGACTCACATCCGCCTATACAACGGACCCAATGCTTTCCAGACATGGCTGGCTCCCCGACCAGTTCTTTTTCCTTATTTTTTCTTAACGTATTTTATATTCAATCCTAAATCTTCTAATTTTTTTCTATTCCATATTTCTAATCTATACTTGAATTGTCTCCATTTGATCCTGTCTAATTCGGTCTCATAACCTTTAACCTCTATATAAGTTTCCCAGTTTTTTACATAAAAATCCGGGCAATATGTAGATTCTCTATTTTTTATATCATTCCAATATTTGAATCTTTTTTTATTTCTAATCCAATTAACCCCAATTTTATCCAAATACATAGCAACTTGTAACTCCCATTTTCCATCAACTTTTATTTTACCGGCAGATTCACTAACATATTCAATTTTTTCACATCTACCGGCTTTCGATTCCCATCCATTAGAATATCTTTCTTTTACAATTTTACTCAACAATTTTTTGGTATCTTCAGTGTGTCTATAAATATTGTCTGGATTACTATTTCTTATTTTTAACGTCTCACTTATTTTTTTTAAACTTTCGTTATTCTCTTTCGTTAACCCTTTATTCCATCCCAACCCTCTTCCAGTGCATCTCAATCTTTTTATAACTCCCGGTCCTTTTCCGTCGCATATATTTATATGTTTTTGTATTTTATTACTAATATAAAATCCACACACAGGACAAATATGATTTATATTGTTTTTATTTTTTATTTTTTCACAAACTTTTTTTGTATGACATTTCAAACCTTTTTCGTTTTTGAATTTCTTACCACATTTATTACAAATTAATTCTTTATTTTCTTTATGTGTGTATTGATAATGGTTAGCTATTTTGCTCGGAGAGTCAGTTTCAAATTGACAAAGTTTACATTTATACATAATTTTTTTATTCTTATATATAAAAATTAAACAGTCCCATTTCTTATCTTATTTACTTCCCATTTTAAAGCGGTGGGCAATGTTGCCGCCACATATCCTTTTAAAGGGACCGACAGTTTAGCAGACTGCGATTATCAACTGGATAATTTTACCCACCATTATTTCATCATTTCAAAGAACTTTTTTGCGGAAGGATCCGCAATCGAAGCGGGCCCAACTTAATGGGTTCTTGTTTTCGAAACAAGCGAGAGCAACCTTCTCTACCTTCTCCTTCCATAAGACGAGCGCGCTACCATTACGCCACAATCCATAACCTGTAAAGGAATCGAACCTTTTGTTAATCTGAACCACAGAACAAGAAACTTTTTCCGATCGCTGGGAATCGAACCCAGATCTCCCGTTTTCGTGGCTCCCCCAGATGTCGAGTCTGGATTTCGGGATTTTCAGTCCCGTACACGTACCGCTTGTGTTAAAGAGCCTTTTGTTCCCCCGGGCGGAATCGGACCGCCGTCACCGCCTTAAAAGGGCGGAGCTAAACCACTCAGCTACGAGGGAGTTTGGGGTGCTATGTGGGTTTCGATCCCACTGCCTCAAGTTCCACAGACTTGCGCTCTACCGATTGAGCTAATAGCACCATATTAAGGGGATTCGCACCCCATTGAACACTTCTTATTTCACACGTCGTCGCCGTGTTACGCGACCCTGCGGGGAAGATTGGATTCGAACCAATGTTGGTTGTTTTTGCTGAATATAATCTTCTTTCACCAGATTATCTCCCTATCCTAAAGGGATGTCTTCCCCGATATTTAATGTGAATAAATGAGTCGGAACCTCTCCGAGTCTGGAAGGCGTGTCCGTTGCGTATCGGATCCCAGCTACTTATCCACACATTATACTTTTTATGGTAAATCATTTTTAGAAGAATTGAACATTACAATATTTCAAAGAACTCAAAGCACGGCAGAAACGAATCGAACGCTTAGGACCCCTTCAGGTCGCAGTTTTGGAGACTGTTTGGCCCGCCAATGCCAGCTGCCGTATGGTGATCAGGACGGGGTTTACACCCGTACGTGGAGATCATCATGTCATTTCTTCATCCACGCCAGTCTTGTCTGGTGTCACCACATGCCTGGCGCGTCTGTTGTTTCCGCCACCTGATCAAATTTCAATATGTTAAGAACAATAAAAAACCCCAAACTTTTGGTTCGGGGTTTTCTGAAATTCTATGTTATGATCTTATCTTTTCAAACATAGCAATATCTTATTAACCCCGATTGTGGCAAACCACTTTGAGCTAAAGGACGAATGTTTACTGTGTTTACTGGTTAGTGTCATAACTTATATTTTTTTAACTTTGTTTATAGTTGGGTTTTTTATTCTTGTTTTATATATTTTGGAAAAAAAGTCAATTTTTTCCATTTTTGAAGCATCTATATACTAAATAGATTACCAAAGCCAATATTAAAAATTTTACCATTTTTATTAATTTTCTTTTATTTTTCTACCAAAATTTTCATTTACCCATGCTTTCATTTCTTGCATGTGTTCGTCGCCTTCGGGGAATTCGTAGATGTTCATTTCATCACAAAGAGAACACGCATCGAAGAAATAATCAACGAGTTTCTGAAGCTTATCTTTTTCTACTGTCATAATTTTTCTGTTTTAGAATACAAAGATACGCTCTTATGTTGATATAAAAAAATTTTTTAGAAATTTATATTTTCTCTTCTGGCTATTGCGGCTGCTTCGGGAAACGTTTTTAATAATCTATCCAAAGAAATCTTCATTGTTAAACCACCACTATACGCGACACATCTGTATTTATTTTTACTCCTTTCTACTTGTAACATAAGTTTTCCATCTCCGCTCCTACTTTTAACGTCACTACTGAATACAGTTTCCCAATTATTCTTTTTTAAGAAGTCCGTAAGAATACCTTCGTTTATAAATTTCTCGAATTTTTTTAAATTTTCCATGTTGTTGTTTTTTTTTATTCCGATCCAAAATTTCTCCATCCTGCTTTATTGTCTTCTAATTCTTTTGGTTTTGGAGGACCTAATATATTTTTAACTCTATTAGCTACTTTATCTTTATTTTTTTCTCTTAAAATACTTATCAACTCCTTTATCAATTTTTTAGATTTAAATCCGAATATACCAGGATCAACAGAATAGATTAATTCTCTTACTTTTAAAGCATCATTTATGAAAAAAACTCTTATTTCAGCATAATAAAAATCAGCTGTATCAAAACTCAAAACAAAATCCATATGTTTATTATTGGTTAATTTCTTCAGACCTTTCCAAACTTCTTGAGTGTTTCGATACCAGCCAGTTCCTTCAGTCCCATTTCTCCAAGTGGTTTTTTTGGTTTCTGCTTTAACCCATTCGATTTTATCGTTTTGAGTATCTTGAATTAATTTATCTAAAAGTATTACATCGTTTTTCACATCGTTTCAATATTTTCCCAAGGGCGAGATTGTTTATTATTCAGATTATAGAATCTAATTTTTCCATCGCCCATAATTTCAGCATCAAAACTCATACCGAGTTTTCGCATCTTATTTATATTAGTTAAAAGTTTTACAAGTTTATGTAAGTCAATATTTTTAAGATCTTCTTTTGACAATATTATTTCATCAGCTTCTCTGTTTTCTTCTTTCTTCAATCTCAAAATCATCATCAAATCTTGGAATAAAGATCCATATTCAGACGATCCTTTTCTATATTCAGAGAATCTCTGTATCTTATTTCCGTGTTGTGGTTTTGAACCATCTACATCAAAAAGAAAATCTTCATACTTTTTAGTCATCAAACACTATCATCATTTTTTTTCTATACAGTCTTTATATATTAATTTTCAAAATCAAAAACTATCTATCAACATGCAAATATAATAAAAAAAGTATAACGTAAAAATGAATATACAAAAAATATTCGATAATTTCAAAAACAACAAAATTCTTATAATAGGTGATATTATGTTAGACACATATTTGATGGGTCATGTCGACCGCATATCACCCGAAGCGCCTGTTCCTGTCGTAGATATAAAAGAAGAAATGAACAAATTGGGAGGAGCTACCAATGTGGCTTTGAATATAAAAGAATTGGGAGCTGATCCAATCATATGCTCATTAATAGGAGCAGATGATGGTGGAGCGGAATTATATACGTTGATGTTAAAACAAGGAATATCTCCAGAGTATATTACAAAATCCAAATATAGAACAACAACCAACAAAACAAGAGTAATAGGCAACAATGTTCAACTAATTAGAGTGGATAAAGAAACAAAAGATAATCTCAATGAAAAAGAATTAGAAGCAATGAAGAAACTTCTTTCTGACGCTCTTTCAAATGTTGATATAAATGGAATAATTATACAAGACTATAATAAAGGTGTTGTTGTTCCAGAATTATTAGAATTTATAAACAAAATAAATAGAAAGAAAAATATACCTGTGTTTGTTGATCCAAAAGTTAAAAATTTCTACTCATACAAAAACATTAATATATTTAAACCAAACTTCAATGAGCTGAAAAGAGGCATAAATGTAGATATAGACATAGACAATTATACAGATATGTCTTATCATATTGAAAAATTTATGAAGAAACAGAATATTAAAACTTTTTACACTACTCTTGGAAGTAAAGGAATATATTTATCTTACAGAAATGATGAAAAGATAGAGCACGTGCATATTCAAGGTGAAAAGAGAAATGTAGCAGACGTCTCGGGGGCGGGTGATACAGTCATATCAGTTGCATCTCTATTAACCATAAATGGAGTAGATGTAGCTGAAACAGCAACAATTTCTAATATAGCTGGTGGTTTGGTTTGTGAAGAAGTTGGTGTTGTTCCAATTCGAAAAGAGAAATTATTGAAAGAAATTATATGATTTACTCCAGATATTTTACTTTCTTACCTTTTTCTAGAGCGTAGTCTATTTCTTTCTTGGTTGAACTGCCTATATATCCTCCAACGTTGATGACAAATATTTCATCAGCCATATCAATTTTTCGCTTGTGCATTTCATCGAGCATTTCTTTGACACCGTCTTTCCAGACTTCTTCTTCGTCTCCGTCAGCGTGACCGAAAGAACCAACAGAAATAACTATGTTTCCATCTAAAGTCAGTCTTTTTTGCTCTGATAAAAATTGATCTTTAAATTTTGTACTTCCACAAAGAGTTATTACATTAAATTTTCTTTCCATAATCTTCCATTCTGTTAGTTAAATGAGCGAATAGTGAATCGGTCAAATTAGCATAAATTTCTTTCTTTTCATTCTCCAGTTTTTCTATTTCTTCATCTGTTATGCCCTCTTTTTTGAGTTTTTGATTAATTTGATCATATTTTTTACTTAATTCTGGATTTTGAATAAGTACATCCTCTAAACTTTTCTCTAATCTTTCTTTTGCTTCCATAATATGATTTTTTTATTTTTTATATTTTTTTATTTCAAAGCTGGATAAGTAGTAGTGTACTTTTTCAACTCTTCCAACTCCTTTGTTATTTGAAGTATAACTGTCATATCATAACCCATACATTTTCTATTATGTTTGTGTTTAATATCTAATATCTTAATATCGCCTTTTTCAATTTCATCGGCGAACTTTCTGAACTTTGCTGCAAATTCCTCTTTAGTAAGAATATCAGCTGCTGTTTTAATCTTTTTTGATTTAATATTTTTCATTAGTAAGTAGGATAATTTTTTTGAACCCACTTCTGTATTCTATCGTTTGAATAATCGCAATAATTCTTTGATAAATCAATTCCAATAAAATCTCTATTTAAATCAAGACAACTCACAGCTACTGTTCCTGTTCCTACAAAATTATCTAAAACCAATGATCTTGGAAAAGAATATAAATCAATGAAGAACTTAGCAAAGTCTGATGAAAAAGTGGCACCATGACCTTCTACTTTACCGTCATTATTCTTAGCCTTAATTATATTATAATATATTTTGAAAAACCTTTGTCCAGTTTTACTTACTGTTTTAACTTCTTTATTTGCTTCAAAATCATTCAAATGATCTTTTTTGACGAAGATATAGACAAATTCAACTTTTCTTGTCAACCTATTGGGGTGTCCTGAAATTGGAATAGCACAACTCTTTTCCCAAGCAACTGTGTCAGCTATAAGAAAACTAGTTTCCTTAAATATATTATTTATAAGAAAATAAGGAAGAGATGGTGAATATTTAGTATAACTTAAATTAAAAGCCACCACACCTTTATCTTTCAATGTCCTTTCATATTCTTTGAAAACATCAGTCATCCATTGAATATACTGATTGTCTGAAAGATTATCTTTATAGTTTGTTTCAGCTTTTTCATATATGTTATTTAGACCATCTATTCTTTGTCCTCTTCGATAAGGCGGTGAAGTGATTACTAATTGAACACTCTTATCATCTATTTGTTTCATGTATTCAATAGTATCTCCGCAATAAATTTTATTTACTTCCAACATTACATTAACTATTATTATTTTTTAATATATAAAGAAAAATAAACAATTGGTTTATGAAAATTTTAAACTATAAGAAATTTAAAATAATGAATCTCGTAAAAGAAGAAGTTTTTAATGTTGAATTACCACCTGATACTAGCACAGAAGAAATATTGCAGGGTATTTTAAAAACAAAAACTGAGTTAAAAAATTTTGAGGAACAAATTGGTAATTTTCAAGATGTAAATCTTAATGATGTGTTGGAATTTTTAGATGAATCTCCATTACCTAAATCTATGAAAGAATATACTAAAACATTATATATTCTACTTTGGAATGAAGAATGGAGACTTAACTATCATAAATTACTAGATATGATAAAGAAAAAACTTGATGATGGATTATCACCATATAAAATAAATGAAGATCCTGAAGTGAAATCATTATCTAATATGATTGAGAAACAAATGTCCAAAATTTTAAATTTATCAAAAGAAGAATTAACTGAAATTACAAATAAATTTTTTGGTGGATTGAAAAAATATAGAGATTTAAAACAAGATTCCATAAAAATAGTGGAAGAAGATCCATACGGTGAAGAAGAATGGGACGATATGAGTGATGAAGAGAGATTAAAAAAGGCTTTTGAACAATTCGCAAATGAATCATCTAAAGATGATGACTATTATTTTAAAGGAGCACTTCCTATTAGTATAAATTATCATGATGTTGTAAGAGAATTCGATTCTTTAAAGGCAATTGAAAATGAATTAATTTTCAATTGTCAATTATCTAAATTAATACAATATATAGACGAACAACATATTCCTGAAAAATTAAAAGAATATCATAAGATGTATTCCAAATTGCTCTATAATGAAAAATTTTTAGAGACGTTACATGAATTTTTAATGTTGAATAAAATGGCTCTACAGCAGGGAGGAAATAAATTAAGTGATACTGACTTAGAAGACCTTAAATCATACAGGGACATTTTAGATAATCTAATAGAAAAAATATTAAATATTAAAATTGAAGTGTTTAACGAATTATCAGACTGGTTTATAGAAAAATATAAGAATTTTAAAAAAGAACAAGATTCATCAAGAGTTTTTTCAATTGAAGACCCATACGGTGAAGAAGAATGGGATGATAATCCTTACAGGGCTTTTGAAAAGTTCATTCATCGTTTCTGAAATAAGTTTCTATTTGTTCTTTTGAATATGGTACATATTTACAATTATTTTTGTTTACAACATGGATATTTTGTCTTTTCTCTGACATTTTTTTTTAATCCCCAATTTTCTATATCATCTTTCCATTTATGATATACTAAATTCCTATTCTTAAATCTTGGATCATAAGTTACTTCTACGGCATCCCATCCTGGGAATAATTCAAATTTCATCACATCCTTTTCGGTTCCTTCAACTTCAAGTGTTATAAAACCTTTTAAATCGCCTTGATATTCATCTAAGAATAATCCATATCCGTCACCTATTCCAGTTCTTTCAAAAGTTAGATAACGTCTTGTTTTTATAAGACTATATTTAGCATTAGGCTTTAATGCATCATATTGTTCTTTGGTTAATCTTATACCAAATTCTTCTCTGGATAAATCACCTGGACTTTTAAAATCTAAGTAGTATTTATTTTCATTGTGAGGGAACTCATTGTAATCGAGATCAATATATTCCCTGATTCTTATTTCATAAAAATCATCTAATTTATTGATATATGATTGTATTATTTGTTTCCTCATATTCCAATCATTTAACTTTAGATTATAATTCTTGACCCAAAATTTTCTTTCTATTTCCATAATTTTAAATTTTTTCTGTTCATTTCTTATATTCTTCGAATTTTTTATAATAATTATTAATCATAGCCAAATGATTAACTCGAACTCTTCCCAAATAATTGTTATAGTTTTGTTTTAACAGATTATATGATCTTAGCATATCAGCAGGATCAAGACTTGGAACTTCATCATCAAAAAATATTCCTTTCTCATCTGTAATAGGAACACCACGATCTACTATTTCAGATACACCACCTGAATCAGCATATAATATAGGTAATCCAACAGCTGATGCTTGACAAACTACTTTTGGTGCCGCGTCTCTATAAGAGAGATTAATAAACATGTCACATTTATTCAAATGTTCATTTATTTCATCATAATTATCAATATATCCTAATTTAACAACATTTGGTGGAACTTCAAAATCACATTCACCTATAAGATACATTGTTTCTGGAATAAGTTTTGCTAACTGCATCAAATCATCAAATCTCTTTTCTTTCCTATTCCAATTAGTACAACAAGCAATAACATTATGAATAACTCTATTTCTCTGTTTAGTTGGTCTAAATATTCTATTATCAGCTGAGTTTAAAATCACAGATGATGATTTTATTTTAATGTCAGGATAAAGAGTCTTGAGTGCTCTTTTACTATATTCTGATATGAATATAACATGATCAGCTATTTGAGCTGATTCGTTTAATGAATCATTTTTATATTTATAATCATTATGCCAATATATTCCATCCATTCTTTTAATTTTAGGCATATCTATGTCTTTAACATAAGATGGAAATATATCATTTGTAATAATTATGTCTCCCATACTATTAACAAATTTACTATTAAATTCTCTAGAATATTCTTTGAGTAATCTTATAACATCATTTTCTTTTGGACCAAAATCCTTACCGTGACTACTTTCGGGTGAATTAGAAACATCAATCAATCTTAACATTATTATTTTTATTTTTAATAAAATATAGAATGAAATTGATATTAAGTTTTTAATATATAATTAAAAATAATAAAATCAAATGCCAATTAAGAATTTCGAAAAATTTGAAAAATATTTTTTTGAAGATAATAAATTTAACATTAAAATCTACGAAACTTACTGGAACGATTATGTGCGTGGAGATCTTCATCATAATCTTCACGACCATAATAGTTCAAGTAAGGTAGGTAGATTT
>Ga0116170_10000132_pt1 | contig 73310 bp, 59 predicted proteins | sample AD_JPNHW1_MetaG_FD_89797 | JGI IMG/M metagenome (GOLD analysis project Ga0116170, IMG submission 89797) | Active sludge microbial communities of municipal wastewater-treating anaerobic digesters from Japan - AD_JPNHW1_MetaG | ecosystem: Engineered > Bioreactor > Anaerobic > Digestate | place... | reverse complement strand
TTGAACCAGGATACAAACCGTGCCAGTGTACATAAAGGGTTCCACAAAAATCTCCAGGTTCCCAGTCCCTTACCTACATCCCCGTACCACCTTTCTCCCCGCAAAACCTTTCCGAAAGCACGCCATCCCCGCTCACTGTCGCGTACGAAACCATGAATTTTCGCGGGAACGGTATTAAAGATATATTTTATCCGGTTGGCTTCCGAAAGTTCATTCATTAAGGTATCATTGACTGCATCGGAATAGGATTGAAGCGACTGTTGTTTCGCCTGCAGGTAACAGGAGCATGCTTCGGCAGCCAGTTTTCCGCTCCTGACAGCATAATAGATCCCTTCTCCGGTAAGGGGATCGGTTAATCCCCCTGCATCTCCAGCAATCAGAACCCGACGGTCATGAAAACGGCTCTTTTTTATTCTTACCGGGATCGGCCATGCCTTCAGCGACAGGGTTTTCAATCTTTGTTCTTCCCTTTGGATACCGGTTGCCTGAAGATCCGGTCGGTCAAAGAGATGAAATTCCAGATAGCCGAGGAACTGCCTGTAATAGGGTAACATCCAATGCGAAAGATGGGCCGGTCCGCCAACCCCGATCGAAAAATGCTCTTTTTTGGGAAAGACCCAGCCATATCCGCCTGGAAAAGTTCCCCAATCGAGAAAGACGGTTTGAGAGAATGCTTTTACTACTGAGGGATCCGTTTGAATTTCGGCCTCCCAGGCCAATCCCGGCATTATACTATCCCGGAGGCCCGCTCTTCGGGCAACTGTGGCGGATGCGCCATCGGCGCCGATTAAAAGACGGGACCGAAAAAGCCCGTTGGCGGTATTTACTTCTACCCCATCCTTGTTCTGGGTAAAATCTGTAACCCGTGTACCAAAGAAGACCTTTGCCCCTGCTTCTTCGGCTTTCGCAAGCAGAAAAGCATCCAGTTTCTCCCGCATGGTGCAGTAAATCAGGGGATCCGCATTGTACCGGGTAAACACTTCTTTAAATCCGGAAGAAAAGGTGAAGGTGTGGATCTCCGTTTCGAGGATAGCCTCAATGTTAAAAGGTATCTCCTTTAATATCTTATGTGTAAGCCCTGCGCCGCAGACCTTGTAACGGGGGAAAATGGCCTTTTCGAACAGTGTCACGGATATCCCCTGTCGCGCCAATTCATAGGCGGCCAGCGAGCCCGACGGGCCGCCACCGGCTATAATCACATCTGTATGGGTCATGCGGATCCGGAAAATTGAATTCAGAGCAAATTGATTAGCTCCCGCAAAAGCTTTTCCTTGTTAATCGGAACTACGCCTACCTCTTCGCAGACCAGTCCACCTGCCAAATTTGAGATATTGGCGATTTCGTCAGGTGAAGCCTGAAGCGCGAGGCAAAGTGAAGCGACACTGATCACGGTATCACCGGCTCCCGATACATCGGAGATAAGCCGGGGATGGGCAGGAACCATAATCTCACTGCGCTCATTGTCTTCTTGTACACTGATCATCACCCCTTTTTCCGACATGGTAGTGAGAACGTACCGGCAGTTCAGTTGTTCCTGCAATCGGCGGGTTGCCTCCTTCAGGACCTGCAGTTCTCCCGGATCTGCATCCATGTTCAGCCCGTCTTTCAGTTCTTTCAGGTTGGGTTTGAACAGCGTAACATCTTTATAATGAATAAAATTCTTTCGTTTAGGATCGACAGTAACAGGAATATTATGTTCTGCTGCACTGTTCACAACATGGTTGATGAGTTTCGGTGTGATCACCCCTTTATCATAATCCTGAAAGATAATGCAATCGATTTTCCGGGTTTTAAGCAAATGATCTATAACCCTGACCATGGTCAGGTAGTCGCCTTCAACCAGGTCATGATCCACCTCTTCATCCACCCGCAACATCTGATATGAATTTCCAAAAATCCTGAATTTGGTCGTGGTGATCCTGCGAACACTGCGGATGATACCTGCATCCGACATCTTTTCCTTTTTCATTAGATCGAGGAACTGATCTCCTTTTTCATCGACGCCAATGACGGAACAAAGAATCGGATTCGCTCCCAGAGAACGGATATTCATCGCCACATTCGCAGCTCCTCCCATCCGGTTCTCCCTTTTTTTCAGGGAAACAATAGGAATAGGCGCTTCAGGAGAGATTCGTTCCACTTTACCCCACAGGTAAGAATCAACCATGACATCACCGATGATCATGATGTTCAGTTTGTTAAAGGAGGAAAAGAGTTTCTTGTACCTGGACCCGGATTGCATGAAGGGAAATTTTTTGCGAAGATACCAAATTCGTCAGACGGTCACACCGTTGAAATGGTAATCGGCAATGGTTTTAATATGTTTGTTGGTCTCGTCGCTGCTTATTTTTCCGTCCATCAGCCGGATGATCCGGTGTGCATGCTGTGCAATATCCTCTTCATGGGTGACGATGATGACGGTATTGCCCATTTTATGGATCTCTTCAAGAAGTCCGAGAATTTCAATGGAGGTTTTCGAATCAAGATTCCCGGTAGGTTCATCAGCCAGGATAATGGAAGGATGGTTTACCAGGGCCCGGGCAATGGCTACACGTTGCCGCTGACCACCCGATAATTCATTGGGCTTATGTGCCATTCGATCACCCAGGTTAACCTCTTCCAGGGTTTTTTGAGCCAGTTCAAGGCGTCGTCCTTTGCCGACTCCAGCATAAATCAAGGGCAACATAACATTCTCAAGTGCCGTGGACCTTGGCAGGAGATTAAAAGTCTGAAACACGAATCCGATCTTGCGGTTCCTAATTTCAGCCAGGGAATTATCGTCCATTTTACTGACATCCTCATCGTTCAGAAAGTAACTTCCGCTCGTCGGGGTATCCAAACAGCCGAGGATATTCATCAGGGTGGATTTTCCTGATCCTGAGGGGCCCATCAGCGCAACAAATTCATTTGTATGTACAACCAATGAGACTGACCTGAGGGCTTCCACGATAATCGTTCCGATTTTGTAGTTTTTTACAATCCGGTCGAGCCGGATGACTTCTGTTGCCATGGATAGGATTATTAAAAATGGAGAATAAAATTTTCTTTGCTTAATTCTTCTTTAAAAAATACAACCCCCATTTGATACAGGTTAATGGTTACTTTCACCCGGGGATGGTTGCAAATTATCTTCCAGGCCTGTTGCATTTCTGCCGACCAGTAAATATCGTCGAGAACCAAAACGGTATCGGGCCTGATATGTTGCAAACATGCTTCAAAATAGTCTAAAGTCGGAACCTTCCGGTGATTCCCGTCAATAAAAATCAAATCCGGTTCCGGCATCAGGGTAAATGCTTCCGCCAGCTTTTCTTCAAACGTACCTGTTATCACCCGGATGTGATTTAATCCGGCTTTCTCAAAGTTCTCAGTCGCCAGATTTGCAGAATCGATACAACCTTCAAGCGTTAGTATCTTTCCTGCCGGCGCTGCCAGACCCAGGTAAATGGTACTGATGCCAAGCGAAGTTCCCAATTCCAGGATGTTGTCGAGGTGATACCGCCTGATCAGCCTGAACAGAAATTCACCTTTTTTCCGGTTGACCGATGTCCGGACGGCTACATCACGGACCCGGACAAATCGTTGGTCGCTTGGAAAATCTTTTTCCTTGCTTCCAAAATCTTTCCGTTTGATATACCGTGGAACCGTTTCCAGTTCTTTTCTGATCCGGTCGATCACCCTGTAATGACTCCGAGTCCCGGCATTCATAAGGACGTTTGCATAAAAGTCGAAAACAAACGGGGAATGTATGTGGAATTTTGACTGGGTCAGGCTAACATATTGAAGGTACCCTACAACAGCATCAAACCTCCTGCTCATATTTGCGGAATAAAACTACAAAATTAGCTTAAATCCCCGGAATTGCAAGTTGGACGATCATCCGGCCAAATAGTTACAAATTATTAATTTTGCAGGAAAAATAAGGTACCTGATGGCTTCTCGTTTCCGGATTGCCGATTATTTTTCACTGGTGAAAATCAACCATACTATATTTTCACTCCCCTTTGCCCTGATCGGATTTTCCCTTGGCGCAAAAGAGATGAACGGGCAGATCGACTGGTGGATTCTTCTTTTGATACTGCTTTGTGTCCTTTTCGCCCGCAATGCTGCGATGGGCTTCAACCGGTACGCCGATCGGATCATCGACGGGAAAAACCCCAGGACTGCACAGCGTGAAATCCCTTCCCGGGTGATACAACCATGGGCCGCGCTGCTGTTCGTTCTTGTTAATGCACTTTTATTTATGGCAACCACCTGGTTCCTGAATCTGACCTGCTTTATCCTCTCCCCGGTTGCATTGGTGGTCATCCTGGGCTACAGTCTGACCAAACGGTTCACCCACCTTTCCCATGTCGTTCTTGGTTTGAGCCTTTCCCTTGCTCCCATCGGAGCCTATCTGGCCATTACGGGCCATTTTTCACTGTTGCCCGTGCTTTTTTCACTTATCGTCATTTTCTGGGTCACCGGTTTTGATATCCTTTATGCTTTACAGGATGAAGAATTCGATAAAAAAGAACATCTTAAATCATTTCCTGCCCGGGTTGGCAAACGGAAGGCATTGGTTATCTCTGCGTTATTCCACGTTTGTACCATCGGAATTATCATTTTAACCGGATTTCAAGGTGGATTTCATCTATTTTACTGGATCGGGGCACTCATCTTCTCTCTCCTTCTTACATATGAACATGCCATTGTCAAACCCACTGATATTTCGAGGGTTAATCTGGCGTTTGCAACCCTGAACGGTACCGCTTCCGTGTTGTACGCAGTTTTTGTGATCCTCGATCTTTTTCTGAACCGGTTTGGTGGCTGAACATATCAGTTTTTCTCGCTCCAGTTCAGCCGGTCGAGCGACCTGTACTGAATGGCTTCGGCAAGATGTTCTATCCTGATATCTCCCGAATTCTCCAGGTCGGCAACAGTCCTTGCCACTTTCAGTATCCGGTCGTAAGCCCTTGCCGAAAGCCCAAGCTTTTCCATGGCTGTTTTAAGAAGCAGATCCCCGGTTTCATTGATCCTGCATAGCTCCCTCAGTTTTCCCGACGGGATCTGGGCATTGCAGTATATACTTTCCATCGCGCTGAACCTTTTCTCCTGGATCGATTTTGCGCCGATCACCCGTTTCCGGATCTCAGCGCTTGATTCCGACTGTCGCCGGGCGCTCAGTTGCCGATAGTCAACCGGTTGTACCTCAATGTGAATATCGATACGGTCGAAAAGCGGGCCCGATATTCTGTTGATATATCGCTGTATTTCGGCCGGTGAACACTGACAGGTTATCGTGGGATGCGAGTAAAAACCACAAGGACAAGGATTCATTGCAGCAACCAGCATGAAACCGGCCGGATACTCCAGGGTCATTTTAGCCCTCGAAATGGTCACCATGCGGTCTTCCATCGGTTGGCGGAGGACCTCCAGCACCGATCGTTTGAATTCGGGCAATTCATCGAGGAACAACACGCCGTTGTGCGCCATCGATACCTCCCCGGGATGCGGTATCGTACCTCCTCCGATCAAGGCAATATCAGAAACCGTATGATGGGGCATCCTGAAGGGTCGGCGAACTATCAGCGACTGCCCGGTCGCCAGCTTTCCCGCCACTGAGTGTATTTTCGTGGTTTCAAGTGCTTCCATGAGGTTCAAGGGTGGCAGGATGGAAGGAATTCTTTTAGCCATCATCGTCTTTCCTGAACCCGGCGGACCTATCAAGAGAACATTGTGCCCTCCTGCCGCAGCTATTTCAAGGGCTCTTTTAATGTTCTCCTGGCCGCGCACATCGGCGAAATCAAAGTCGTCAAAACCATTTTCCTGCAAAAAAGCTTCCTTTCCATCGATAACAACAGGATCGATCCTGAGGTCGCCGTTCAAAAAACCAATCACCTCCCTGATTCCCGGCATACCATAAACCCGGATCCCTTTCACGATCGCCGCCTCTCTGGCATTCTGAAGGGGCAGCAATATTCCCTTGAAACCGTTCTTTCGTGCTTCAATTGCGATGGGCAAGGCTCCCCGGATCGGAACCAGGCCTCCGTCGAGCGACAATTCCCCCATGATGACATAATCAGCCAGGTTATCCGTTCGGATTACCTGATTTGCCCCCAGAATCCCCACTGCCAGGGTTAGATCGTAGGCTGATCCTTCCTTACGGATATCCGCAGGAGCCATGTTGATGATGATCTTCTTACCGGGAATCCTGTACCCATTGGTCCTTAACGCCGATTCAATCCGGTGATGGCTCTCTTTCACCGCATTATCCGGTAAGCCAACCATGAAAAACTGGATTCCCTGATCCATGTAAACCTCAACGGTGACGGTAAACGCCCGGATTCCCGCAACAGCGCTCCCGAAAGTTTTTACAAGCATATTCCCTGTTTACGGTTTATCAGCCGCGATTCGAAAAGGTAAACCGTCCAGGTCAGGAAGTTATTAACAAAAAGATGCGGGTAGGATCAGACTGTTACTACGGAAATGATTTGATCAGGGTTTTTCCGGTTTATACCCGGACCCGTTTAGAATTTTCTGAAAATCATTTTCCGACAGCAGTTCTCTTATAGTCTCATCCTGATTGTTGGTCATAAATTTCCTTACAATCTGCCAACCGATCCATTCACCAAGGCGGGGAGGGGATTCCTTGGAAAACTCAGCAGTGAAGGGTCCGTCGGACATAAAAGCCCGGATGATCGCACCGTCGGTCGAAAAGAGCAGTCTGTTATCGATGATGGCGGCCCAGACGTACGCTTCATTTTTTTCAATCCAGGCTTCCTGCTTTTCAGTATACCCGATAATCAGATGAGCCGGGTGATCGGGGATCAGGGCCTCCAGAAAATAAATACCCTTGCCAGCTTCGATCATCTGTTCAAGGAGATTATTCCCTGGCAACTGGCCCGGTCGGACGCTGTTGATCAGGGTCCGCATGCAGTCAGGCACCACCCTGTCGGCATTCATCCGCTCCACGCGGTATGCCGGCAATCCATCGGCAACATAGGGTTTAAACTCCTTACCCAGGTAATTATCCAGCCCGATCAGCATAACACTGTCGGCCATCTGAACCGGTAAATTGTATGTTCCCCCGGAGATATAGGCATAAATCCGTGGGATCCTGCTTCCCGGGAAATAATAGCGATAATGACGGAATGCATCGGTAAGTTCTGACTCGAGAATGCCAACATCCCTGTATTTTCGTGCAACGGCAGCATGGAATTCAATATTTCTCGGGTTCAGGAGATAGGACTTCATTTCGGAAAGGTTCTTAGGATCCGACAAGTCCGTTTCCAGAAAAAAACGGTAATCCGGCCGCAACCTTTCAAGACCTGACTGCAGATCCCGGATATCTACCTTAAACAGATCCAGGTCGTATCGGTGGATGACTACCTCAGGGATCCTGACCTGGGTGATATCCACTTCCAACCGGTTTCTCTTACCGGAACAACTGCCAAGAGAGATCCAGGTAAATAAACTGAAAGCCGAAATCCACCAAAAAATTTTTCTACTTGTCATGTAATTCATTTTACCCAATGGATAACGCCGCCGTGCACTGATTATTTTTTAGGAAAAACAGGGAATTTACTTAGCACCGGGGTTATTAATACGTAATTTTACCTGCATATTTTATAACCAAACGACCTGCGACTCTTCAATCCATAATTTATTGAATATTAATTATATAAATTAATAACATACAAAATCAAAAAACATTATACCGAACATGAAAATATATCCAATAATCCTTCTTCAGGCCATTTTTCTTACAACACTTTTCTCCCTGCATCAACCGGCCAATGCACAAATCGGATCTTATGAGCCAGGTATCAACCAGGAAAATCCTACAGGAAGAAATAACTCCCGGGTTCCGTTGAAACTGGGATTAAAAATAGCTCCCAACCTTGCCTGGATGAATCCGAGTACAAAAGATTACAGCAGTGATGGGGTCAGGCTAGGAACCACCATCGGTTTGGTGGGTGACATTTATTTTGCCGACCAGTATGCCATTTCAACCGGATTTAATTTCATATTTTTAAATGGGAAACTGAGTTACCGTGACAGCCGGCTGATCCATGACGATACGGTTGTAAACGGACAGGTTTCGCGGAAGTATAATTTTCTCTATCTGGAAATCCCGGTGATGATCAAAATGAGTACCCGGAAATTCGGCCGGTTCAGCTTTTTTGGCCAGGTAGGCTTGGGGACAGGATTCCGTGTAAAAGCAACTGTAAAAGAACATTTCGAACCCGATTCAGGTGAGGCCCTGGACCAAAAATATGACTATGATTCCGGTACAACACTTATCCGCGAATCGATCCTTGTTGGTATTGGAAGTCAATTTCACCTCGATAAATCGACCATGCTGTTTTTCGGAATGAATTATTCGAACAGTCTGAATAATATATTGACCGGCGTTAACAGTCTGTCGAAAAGCAACGAGAAAAGCATGTTCAATTATGTCGAGCTCAATCTGGGAGTTCTGTTCTAAAAAAAACAGCATGAAAATAGCGCTGGCACAATTAAATTATTACATCGGCGATTTTGAACTGAACATTTCCCGGATTTGTGATGCCATCCGGTGGGCACAATCGGAGCATGCCGATCTTGTCATTTTTGCAGAGTTATCGGTATGCGGGTATCCGCCCCGTGATTTTCTGGAGTTTGATGACTTTATAACCCGGGCGGAAAATGCAGTTCAGCGGATTGCCGAATCGTGTGTCGGTATCGCAGCGATCGTGGGGGCCCCCTCTGTAAATAAAGCCGAAAAAGGAAAGCCGTTGTTTAACACTGCATTTTTCCTGGCAGAAGGTAAAATTCAATCCATGGTGCACAAGACACTCCTGCCGAATTATGATGTGTTCGACGAATACCGCTATTTTGAGCCCAACCATACTTCGTCCCGCGTTATCAATTATAAAGAATTCTCTTTTGCTCTGACCATTTGTGAGGATTTATGGAATGTGGTCGAGGATCCCCTTTATATCTCAAATCCCATGGATGAACTGATCGGGCAGGCTCCGGATGCGATTATCAACATTGCCGCCTCCCCTTTTCATTACAATCAACCCGAATTAAGGCGGGAGGTTCTTTGTAAGAATGCCCTTCGTTATAAGGTTCCTGTTTTCTATGTCAACCATGTTGGTGGGCAAACCGAGCTTCTCTTTGACGGGAGTTCCATGGTTCTCGACCGGACCGGGAGTACCATCTATCAACTGAAAAGTTTTGAGGAAGACCGTCTCCTGGTTGATTTTGTCACCCTTTCTGAGCAACCGCCGCTGGCCGGGATCACTCCCCTGCAGGGTCCATCTGCATCAACCGGTTCATCAAATGGCCAATACTCCTTGCCGGTTCACCCCACATTCTCCGCGAAGGTGATTCCCCTGATCCATGATGCCCTGGTCATGGGTATTCGGGATTATTTCTGCAAAATGGGTTTTACCCGGGCCATTCTCGGCTTGTCGGGGGGGATCGATTCAGCGGTCACGCTGGTCCTTGCATCCAGCGCATTGGGACCCGGAAATGTAAAAGCTATTTTATTACCCTCTCAGTTTTCATCGGAACACAGTGTTGCCGATGCCCAAAAATCTGCTGAAAATCTAGGTGTTCCTTACGAAATAATTCCGATTATTCAGGCATATCAAGCCATGGAAAGTACTTTAAAGGAACAATTCAAGGGACTACCATTCAACCTGACCGAAGAAAACATGCAAGCCCGGATCCGGGCTATCATCCTGATGGCGCTTTCGAACAAATTCGGTTACATTCTGTTGAACACCTCCAATAAAAGTGAAGCCGCGGTAGGGTACGGAACCCTTTACGGCGATATGTGCGGAGGATTGTCGGTGCTTGGGGATATTTACAAGACCCAGATCTATCAACTTGCATCTTACCTTAACAGGGATTCGGAGGTTATCCCGTTAAATACAATTTCGAAACCACCTTCGGCTGAATTGCGACCGGGTCAGAAAGATTCCGATTCATTGCCCGAATATGGTTTGCTCGATGAAATCCTGTTTTTGTACATTGAGAAACGAAAGGGCCCTGATGAACTTATCGCTCTGGGTTTCGATGAGTCTGTGGTCCGACGCGTTTTAAAGATGGTCAACGTCAATGAGTACAAGCGGTACCAAACCCCTCCCATTCTCCGGGTTTCTCCCAAAGCATTCGGTATGGGGCGCCGGATGCCAATTGTCGGCAAGTACCTTTCCTGAGAGCCTGAGCGGTACTATTCCGCCATAACCGATTCAACTGATTTGATTTCGGGAATAGCCCTGACCACGGCGGCTTCAATCCCGTTTTTAAGGGTCATCCTGCTGTGGGGGCAATTGCCGCACATTCCCAGAAGACGTATGTTGACAACATGATCATCGGTCATGTCGACAAATTCCACATCACCTCCATCGGCCTGAAGATAGGGACGGATCTGGTCGATCACGTTTTTTACTTTGAGAATCAGTTCTTCGTTTGCTGACATAAAAAAATGTTGATTAATATTCGATCAAATTAGTGTGTTCCCTTTTGTTCTATCATCGCAGAACAGGTTTGCAAAGGTAACAAATGTTATCCAATCATTTCACGCCAAACGTCTCCCTGATTGTATTGCTGATTGCAACCTGCTGGGCTACTTTTTCGGCCAGCTCTCCGAAGGAGGAGGAACCCGGCGAGGCCTTATCGGCTGCCACGGGATTTCCGCTATCGCCCGAATCGACAATACACTGTTGTATGGGGATCTGACCAAGGAGCGGAACATTAAGCTCTTTTGCAAACAGTTCACCACCGCCTTTCCCGAAAATGAAATACTTGCTCCCGGGCAGTTCGGGGGGCGTGAACCAGGCCATGTTTTCAACAAGTCCGAGAATGGGAATATTGATTTTGTCGTTGCGGAACATATCGGCAGCTTTTCTCACATCGGAGACGGCCACCTGCTGCGGAGTGGTCACAATGATTGCTCCGGTCAAAGGAAAATCCTGAATAAGGGTCAAAGGAATGTCGCCTGTTCCGGGGGGCAGATCGAGTACCAGGTAGTCGAGTTCACCCCAATCTGCATCCGTGAAGAGCTGCCGCAAGGCCATCGAGGCCATGGGACCCCTCCAGATTAACGCTTTCGACTGATCAACGAAAAATCCTATGGAAAGCACCTTGATCCCGAATTTCTCGAAGGGATACACATAAGTCTTTCCATCCTTATCGTAACCTGTCGGTCGCGCATTCTGAAGTCCGAACATAATGGGAATCGACGGTCCGTAAATATCGGCGTCGATCAACCCGACCCGGGCTCCTTTCCGTGCAAGGGCCACAGCCAGATTAACCGCTACCGTCGATTTACCGACCCCGCCTTTCCCCGACCCCACCGCAATAATGTTCTTTACCTGACTTAGCATGGCATCGGTTTCCTTGCGCCGGGTGGTGACCTTCGAAGTTACCTCAACCTCGACCACTGCCGAAGGATCGGCAAACCGGTGAACGGCATCAATGCATGCCTGTTTAATCTGGTTCTTCAACGGACAGGCCGGCGTGGTCAGGATCAGCCGGAATGACACGTTATTACCTTCGATCTTTACCTGATCGATCATATTCAGGGTCACCAGATCTTTCTTCAGATCGGGATCTTCAACCTGTCGGAGCGCATCCAATATTTGTTCAGTCGTTATCATAGTCAGTTATTTAAAATCGAATGCCGGTATTGAATCTATAACCGGCATGAATCAGTGATTTTTCAATTTGGATTTGGGTTTTCGTGCCGTGCTGCCGGTATCTTTATCTTTAAATCTGATAAAAACCTCTGGTTGAAGTTCTTTCACCGGATCCCAGAATATTTCATCAAACCGATCAATCAGGTCATGGTTAACCTTAATTCCTTCACTCTCCAGAAGCTGTTGCATTACATGAGGTCCGCCGAAATGGTTTTTACCGGTGAGGACTCCCTTGCGATTCACAACCCGGTGGGCAGGAACACCGGCTGCCTCCGTGTGTGATGAATTCATAGCCCAACCCACCATCCGTGCAGAACCACGGGTGCCCAGAAATTCAGCAATGGCTCCGTAAGAGGTCACCCTCCCGTAAGGGACCAACCTTGCCACCTCATAAACTTTCTGAAAAAAGGAGTCTGATCTCCCGCTCTCATATTCCGGCGCTCCGTCTTTTCTGCCTCTGTCTCTTCCCGTACTGATAAATCCCCGCCCCTTTCCAGTCATTGCATCTGCTCCTTCAGATCCAGAAGAAATTCTTTTATCCGGTTAAGCGAATCGACAACCGCTACTTTATTGATAACCTCTTCTTTATTGTTTTTCAGCTTTTCACGTGCTCCCTGAAGGGTATAGCCCCGTTCTTTGACCAGGTGATAAATGATCCGGAGATGATCAATATCCTGGGGTGTAAAAAGACGGTTCCCTTTTTTGTTCTTCTTTGGCTTTAAAATATCAAACTCCTTTTCCCAGAACCGGATGAGTGAAGCATTTACCTCAAATAACTCCGAAACCTCACCAATGGTGTAATAGAGTTTTTCAATTTTTTTATCTTTTTTCAGCATCATCGTCTGATTAATCCATGGTCTGTGAAGGACGTGACGACAAGTCAAGCATCATCTGAAACTGCTCCGGGGAAATATCGTTGAAGAAAAAATAGATGGGATTCAGCGGGATACCATTTTTCCGGACTTCGTAATGAAGATGCGGCGAGGTTGACTTCCCCGTGTTTCCCACATATCCGATAATCTGTCCCCGTAGGATTTTCTGTCCGGGCTTAACAAATATCCGCGACAAATGCGCATACACGGTCTGGTAGCTAAAACCGTGATCAATCCTGATTTCATTGCCATATCCTCCCTGAACATCGCGTCCGGCGGAGGTAATTGTTCCATTACCGGTTGCATAGATTTCGGTTCCTACAGTTGCGGAAAAATCCATCCCTTCATGAAATTTTCTGACTTTATAAAACGGATCCATGCGGGTTCCGAAATAGGATCCGATCCGACGGAGATCCTTGTTGTTGACCGGCTGGATCGCCGGAATGGAGGCCAGCATTTTTTCCTTATTCTTTGCCAGATTAAACACTTCATCATACGATTTCGACTGAACATACAGTCTGCTCAGGATGCGATCCATGGTCTTTTCAGTTTCAATGATCAGATCAGAACCCGAATATCCCTTCAACGCTTCGTATTTGTCAATCCCTCCGATCCCGGCCGACCGTATCGAGTTGGGAATCGGTTCAGCCTCAAAGATCACCCGGTAAATATTATCATCCCGGTCCTGAAGGTCATCAAGAATTTTGGTCACTTTATCCAACTGATCATTTAAAATCTGGAACTGAAGCTTCATCTGTTCAATTTCCCGCTTTTGCGCCCGCTCTTTCGGAGAATCCAGGAAATTATAGGCCAGGATCAGTACCACAGCGGCAAAGACCACCCCGGTGGATAGGTGGGTGAAAAAATATAACAAACGTTTCCGGAATGTGGTTTGTACCCGGTCGAAGGTCAATGACTTTTTATTGAACTTGTACTTTACCTTGCTCATTAAGAGGCAAATGAAGAATTGTTCAAATGAGTGAACCTAACAGCTACAAAATTAAGTAAATAATTAACTTTGCAGCCCCGGAGCAGTTTTAAAAAATGTTAAAGATTGTTAATGAATTGTTAATGTGATCATTAGCAATAGAATTGAACAAGGAATAAAATTTTCATTCACGGTATAAAGAAGTAAGATGAATTCAGCAGATATCAGACAGACTTTTCTCGATTTTTTCAGTTCCAAAGCACATAAAATAGTTCCATCGGCCTCTATGGTGGTCAGGAATGATCCCACCCTGATGTTCACCAATGCAGGAATGAACCAGTTCAAGGATATTTTCCTGGGCAACCGTACTGCAGAATTCCCCCGTGTCGCCGACACCCAGAAATGTCTTCGGGTTTCAGGAAAACATAACGACCTGGAAGAGGTTGGCCACGATACCTATCACCATACCATGTTCGAAATGTTAGGTAATTGGTCATTCGGTGATTATTTTAAGCGCGAGGCCATTTCATGGGGATGGGAACTGCTCACGGAGGTGTTGAAGATCGACAAGGATCGGTTGTATGTTACTGTTTTTGAAGGCGATGAATCAGAAGGGCTGGAGCCCGACAGGGAAGCTTTTGAATTGTGGAAAGCGTTTCTGCCGGAAGACCGTATTTTGTCAGGATCAAAAAAAGACAATTTCTGGGAAATGGGTGATACGGGTCCCTGTGGCCCCTGTTCGGAAATCCACGCAGATATCCGGGATAGTGCTGACCGGAGCCGGATCCCGGGGAAAGACCTCGTGAATAAAGGAGATCCCCATGTGATCGAAATATGGAATCTGGTATTTATCCAGTATAACCGACAGGTCAACGGACAACTTATTGAATTGCCGGCCAGGCATGTCGATACAGGGATGGGGTTTGAACGGCTTTGTATGGTGCTGCAGGGGAAAAAATCAAATTATGATACCGATGTTTTCCAGCCGGTTATCAGCGAAATCGGACGCATAGCAGGTATTCCGTATGGCAAGGATCCCGGGTGCGACATCGCCATGCGCGTCGTTGCCGATCATTTGCGCGCCATTACTTTTGCCATTGCCGACGGACAGTTACCGTCGAATGTCAGGGCAGGCTATGTCATTCGCAGGATTCTCCGCAGAGCTGTGCGATATGGATATGCATTCCTGAATTTAAAAGAGCCCTTCATTCATATGCTTGTCCCGATCCTGTCAGATCAGATGGGACGGTTCTTCCCTGAACTAATAAATCAAAAAGATCTCATAATCAATGTTATAAGAGAAGAAGAGACCGCTTTTCTGCGAACTTTATCACTTGGGATTCAGCGGTTTTATGACTACATTGAAATGCAAAATGCAAAATGCAAAATGCAAAATGCAAGTACTGCCGATAACGCGGTATTAGAAAATAAAAATGACACCCCGAAGCACACCAGCAACCTTAAACCCGTAATTGATGGCAGGTTTGCCTTTGAATTGTTCGACACGTATGGCTTTCCCATCGACCTTACGCAACTCATGGCACGTGAGGCCGGCTGGGAGGTGGATATGGATGGATTCAGCAAGGGACTGGAGGAACAAAAGGCCCGTTCAAGAAAGGATGCCACCATCGACACTTCAGATTGGATCGTTTTACAGGAAGAGGAGGGATTGCCCGAGTTCGTCGGGTATGATCATCTGGAAACCGAAACCAGCATCACCCGCTATCGAAAGGTCACTACCAAGGGCGAGGAGTTCTTCCAGATCATTTTGGCTCAAACGCCATTCTATGCAGAGTCAGGTGGTCAGGTGGGCGACCGGGGCTGGCTGATCTCCGGGGAGGAACAATTAGAGATACTGGGAACGGTCCGCGAAAACGATTTGATCATTCACATTTCCCGACAAATTCCTCTAGATCCCGGCTATCCGGTACAAGCAAGGGTCGACGGGGTCAAACGAAGGGACACTGCCAACAATCATACTGCTACACACCTGATGCATGCTGCTTTGCGCGAAGTTTTAGGAAAACATGTAGAACAAAAGGGATCCCTGGTTGACGAAGAGCATCTGAGGTTCGATTTTACCCATTTCGCAAAATTAACACATGAAGAAATCCGCCAGGTTGAACGGATCGTGAACGAGCGCATAAGGCAAAACATACCCATCCTCGAAATGCGGACCGTGCCGATAGCCGAAGCAAAAGCGATGGGTGCCATGGCACTTTTCGGAGAAAAATACGGCGATCTCGTCAGGGTCATCTCGTTTGATCCCGGATTTTCCGTCGAACTCTGCGGTGGAACGCATGTGCCTTCAACGGGTCAGATCGGTTCATTTAAAATTGTGTCGGAAGGAGCTATTGCAGCAGGAATCCGGCGGATTGAAGCTATTACTGCATCCAGGGTCGAAACGTATTGGAATGAACGGGAGGACCTCCTGAATGAGATCGGTGAACTCCTCAAAAACCGGGTAGATCCGGTCAAGAGTCTGAAAAACCTGCTCGACGAACATGCCACACTGAAACGTGAAGTAACTGAACTGGGGAAATTGAAGATCCGGCAACTAATCGAAGAATACAGCGCCAAAGTAACCCAGGTGAATGGCCTCAGTTTTCTTGCTGAAGAGGTTTCACTTGACAGTAACACGGCGAAAAACCTTGCCCATGAACTCACCCGGGTCATCTCCGATCTTTTCCTTGTTTTTGCCTGTGAGGTCGATGGGAAGGCCATGCTTACGGTGATGTTATCAGAATCGTTGGTTAAAGATCGGAATATGAATGCGGGTGCGATCATACGCGAACTTGCCAGGGAGATCCAGGGAGGAGGCGGAGGGCAACCCCACATTGCCACGGCAGGCGGAAAATTCCCTGCCGGCATCCCGGCTGCATTGGCCAAAGCGAAAAATTTTGCGGAGAAGTGAAGGATTTTAGTGTTTTAAATAATTCATCCCTTCGTCAAATCTAATTCGTAAATCGTAAATTAAAATTGTGTTTATGGTACGCCGGTTTGAAGAGATCTCCAACAACGCGTGGCCTGCGCTACAAACCATCCAGTATGACGGATGGCTGCTCAGGTTTGCAAACGGGGTTACCAAACGATCGAATTCGGTGAACATGCTCTATCCCTCTCATCTTGAACCGGCTGAAAAGATAAGCGTTTGCGAGAAACTCTACCAATCCAGAAATATTACACCTTGTTTTAAAATTACATCCGAATGCCAACCCGACGGTATAGATGCGCTTCTCGAGGCATCGGGGTATTATCTTCATTCTCACATTTCGTTCCAGACCCTTGATTTGTCAGGAAGGTTTCCCCTTACCGATCCGGAATTAGTTCTTGAAACCCGGATCCGTGAGAGCTGGATCGATGACTTTATCCGGATGAATGGTTTTAATCCTGCGAATAAGACCACCTACCTTTCGATTATGCAACAGGTGCTCACTCCGTTTATACTCCTGTCGGTTAAGCGTGAAGGAACTATTGCAGGAGTCGGATTGGGGGTAATGGAGGAATCAAACATCGGAATTTTCGATATTGTCGTCGATCCCCGGTACCGCGGTAAGGGGCTGGGAGGAAGGATTGTGGAAGCGATTCTTTTCTGGGGAGTGGAACATGGCGCCCGTACGGCCTATCTTCAGGTACTGACCGACAATACTCCGGCAATCAACCTTTATCAAAAGATGGGATTCAGGGAATTATATCCATATTGGTACCGGATGAAAAAATGAGCGTTCCTTGCTGATCCGGAATAGAATATAATATTTTAACATATCTTGTTAAAATATGTTAATTCCCACCTCATGAATACAAGATTCATCAGGAGGGAGCGTTTGAAACTGAAATCAAACCAAACTCACATGCCATGAAAAAATCGATTCTATTAATTTCCGTGATCCTCCTTCCCGGAAGTATGATCTTTGCCCAGGAGGCAACACCGCTACGCAAACACGAGATCGGGCTTACTTTTTCAAGTCTTAATTCATTCGGACTTGTTTACAAAACAGGCCGGAAATCCACGCTGTTCCGTCTCGGAATGCTCGCATTAAATCTCGATAACATCCATGGGTACGGGCGCGAACAGGACTCTCTCGACCGGAAAAACTCAGGATATGGAATCGGCCTGAAAGCCGGATTTGAAAAACGCATCATGATGGTTAAAAACCTGGATTTTGTGATCGGGCTGGATGCCGGATGCAACTACAACCATTCAAAGTCCAAAGAAGAGGGACGCTATTACACGACAACCAACACCATCTGGTCGGTAACCTCAGCGCTATATTGTGTAATCGGGGCGGCTTACACCGTGAAAGAAAGGCTCGTAATCTCCGCCGAAATTTATCCTGCCATCAGTTACATTTATGGTAAAACCAAATCGGAGACATATCAGCAAGACGTGGAAGTTACGACCAGCAGGATCGCTTTTGGTTTTACGAATACGGCTGCCAGCCTTACTTTAGCCTACCGATTCGGAAAATAAACGGCAGCAGGAACCCGGAAAAGAAATGTTTCAGTCTATTCAGTAATGTTTTGAAATTCTTTCCTGACCTCATCCAGGGCCAGTTCTGTGGGTAGTTTTCCTTTTTCAATCACCATCTCAAAGACATTTTTAACCAGCGCTTCGGCCATGGATTCATCGCCGGATTTTGCGGCTGCCTGATTGATCAGCGCTACCATCTCTTCTTTGGCATTTTTGATCAGTTCCCAGGTCTGTTGCGAAAGATAGAGCTGCTGGGAGAGGTTATACTCAAATTCTTCACGGATGGTGCGGACAAGCAATGTTTGTAACTGGGCAGCGGTAAGATCGGGATTGTTAAGCCGCATGACCAGGTTGGAAGGGTGTATCCGTTCCAGAAACAGGACAAACCGTTCAAGTGCCTGTAAACGTAAAGGCAGGATTACCCGGGTGACCTCCGATGTTAGGGATCCGGTGGGACCGGTTTCATTTCCCGCCGGCTTATGCCCGTTTTTCTGTTTCAGATAATACCATAAAAGAAAAAATAATCCGCTGAAGATCAGCACGATCTTAATTATCCCGAATAGAAGATGAAACGGGGAAGGACTAACGAACGGGAAAGGGCTCATGATTTTTTTCCCAAAGATACAGGAAACCAACCGTAAATTTTCCTAACTTTGTGGTTTATTTTAATAATCTCATTTTCATTATTTTATGGCAACACTAACCCAACGAATCCAGTATCTGGCCGAAAGTGAAACATTGGCCATGTCGCGTAAAAGCCGCGAACTTAAAGCCCTGGGTCATGATGTGATCAATCTGAGCCTTGGGGAACCCGATTTCAACACCCCCGATTACATCAAAGAGGCCGCCAAGGAAGCCATTGATAAAAACTTTACCTTTTATCCCCCTGTGGCTGGTTATGAAGATCTGAGGAAAGCAATTTGTCTGAAGTTGAAAAGGGATAACAATCTGGATTATGAATGCAACCAGATCGTAGTCTCAACAGGTGCAAAACAGTCCATTGCAAATGTAGTGCTGAGTCTGGTAAATCCCGGTGATGAAGTGCTGGTTCCGGCGCCGTACTGGGTTTCATACAAAGAGATCATCAAAGTGGCCGAAGGAAAAGCGGTGTTTATTCCGGCGACCATCGAAAACGATTTTAAAGTGACCCCGCAACAGCTCGAGGCGGCGATCACACCTAAAACCCGACTGCTGATCTACAGTTCTCCCTGTAATCCTACCGGTTCGGTGTATTCACGCGATGAACTGAAAGGGATTGCCGAAGTCATCGTTAAATATCCGAACATCACAATCATAGCCGATGAAATTTATGAACACATCAATTTTATTGGAAAGCACGAAAGCATCTGCCAGTTTGATTTCATCAAAGACCGGGTGGTTCTTGTGAACGGCGTTTCAAAAGGTTTTGCCATGACCGGATGGAGGATTGGTTTTATTGCAGCGCCTGTCGATATAGCAAAAGCATGTGATAAACTTCAGGGACAATTCACATCGGGCGCCTCTTCCATTGCACAAAGGGCAGCTCTGAAAGCGTTTGCAACCGCTCCCGACGACACTCCAGATATGAAAATCATGTTAAAGGCGTTCCGCGAACGGCGTGATCTTATGTTGAAACTTCTTGCAGAAATCCCGGGCATGAAACTCAACCATCCCGATGGAGCATTTTACATTTTCCCTGATATTTCCTGTTATTTTGGCAAGTCCGACGGAAAAACAAATATCGCCAATGCCAATGATCTGTGTATGTATCTTCTCAACAAGGTTTACGTGGCGCTTGTCCCCGGCGACGCCTTTGGCGATCCAAGGTGCATCAGGTTTTCTTACGCCACCGGCATCGACAAACTCACCGAAGCGGTAAGAAGGATCAAGCAAGCCCTGGAAGAACTCAGGTAGTGAACAGGAATTAATGAAAAACAATCAGGGAGAATGTTTTTGCAATGGCGGCAGCGATTGCAGAAACGGACTTTTTCCGAAAACAAACAACTAAAAACATATGATATGAATATTTCTAAGAAGATTGAAAATTGGGTGAATGAATGGGCTGATCTGTGCAAGCCCGAAACGATTCATTATTGTGATGGTTCCGATGAGGAAAACCAGAAGTTACTCGATCAAATGGTTCAGAGCGGAGCTGCGGTCAAGCTGAATGAATCAAAGCGACCCGGCAGTTATTATTTTCAGAGTGATCCAAGCGATGTTGCCCGGGTGGAGAACAGGACTTTCATTTGTTCGGAAAAGCAGGAAGATGCCGGTCCTACCAACAACTGGATGGCGCCGGCCGAGATGAAAAGGATCCTCCGGGAAGCCTACCGGGGATGCATGAAAGGCCGCGTAATGTACGTAATTCCTTTCAGCATGGGGCCCTTGGGGTCAAAGATCGCACACATCGGGATGCAGATCACCGACTCCCCTTATGTTGTAGTGAACATGCGAATTATGACCCGGATGGGTAAAGCCGTTCTCGATGTATTGGGTGATGACGATTTCGTACCCTGCCTTCATTCAGTAGGAGCGCCTCTCGAACCTGGCCAGCAGGATGTTAAATGGCCCTGTGCCCCGATTGAGAAAAAATACATCTCTCATTTCCCCGAAACAAATGAAACCTGGTCGTTCGGAAGCGGATATGGCGGCAATGCCCTCCTCGGAAAAAAATGCTTTGCATTGCGGATTGCCTCCAATATGGCCCGCCGGCAAGGATGGATGGCTGAACACATGCTCATCATGGGCATCACGAATCCTCAGGGCGTTAAGAAATATATCGCTGCCGCATTCCCGAGCGCCTGTGGGAAAACAAACCTTGCCATGCTGATCCCGACCATCCCCGGGTGGAAGGTCGAAACGGTTGGCGATGATATTGCCTGGATGAAGTTCGGAGAAGATGGACGGTTGTATGCGATCAACCCGGAAGCAGGCTTTTTCGGGGTCGCTCCTTACACCTCCATGGATAGCAATCCCAATGCGATGCTATCGTGCAAGTCAAATTCGATCTTTACAAACACTGCGCTGACCCCTGATGGCGACATCTGGTGGGAAGGGATTGGCTGCGACATTCCCGCCGGGTCGATTACCTGGACCGACCAGGTATTTGATCCATCCGCCGGGAAGCCGGCAGCACACCCCAATGCCCGTTTTACTTCACCTGCCCGGCAATGTCCGGTCATTGATCCCGACTGGGAAAATCCGAAAGGAGTTCCAATCTCTGCCTTTCTTTTCGGTGGTCGCCGACCGGGTACCGTTCCTCTGGTGTATCAATCTTTTGACTGGAATCACGGCGTATTTTTGGGAACCATTGTGGGTTCGGAGGTCACTGCTGCGGCTATCGGACTGAAAGCAGGGGTTCGTCGCGATCCTTTTGCCATGCTTCCTTTCTGCGGCTATCACATGGGAGATTATTTTAACCATTGGATCTCGATCGGAAAAATGGCTTCCGACCCGACAAAATTGCCTAAAATTTTTAACGTCAACTGGTTCCGTAAAGGAGCCGACGGGAAATTTCTCTGGCCAGGGTACGGTGACAACATCAGGGTACTGAAATGGATCTTTGGCCGGGTCGAAGGAACAGAAAAGGCCGTAGAGACCCCGATCGGGTACGTCCCCGATCGAAATTCAATCGATGTTAATGGTCTGCCGGGAGTCGCTGAGAAAATGGATCAAATCCTCAAGGTCGACAAAAAAGAGTGGTTGGATGAATGCGAATTGATTGCAGAACATCAGAAAATTTTTGGCAACAAACTACCCGGAGAAATCAGAACGCAGTTTGAAAGATTGAAAGAACGCCTGATGTAAGGGTGATTTTAGCCCTGAAACGGGAAAACCGCGGTAACATGGTGACATGGTGCCGTAGTGCAGTGGTGTAGTGGTGACATGGTGCAGTGGTGATATTTTCGCTGTGGCGTGAAATATGCAAAAAAAATGGAAGAGGAATTCAAAATTTACACAAAAGGCGGCGACCGGGGTGAAACTTCTCTTTTGGGAGGAACCCGGGTCGCCAAAAGCCACGAACGTGTAGAAGCTTATGGCAACCTGGATGAACTCAACAGCTTTATCGGGTTGATTCGCGACCAGGATATCAGGCCTCACTACAAAGAGATCCTTATCCGGATACAGGAAAATCTTTTTATTGCTGAGGCTTTGGTAGCCCGGGACCCCGACAAACCTGCCCGAACGTTACCTGTTCTGAGCGATCAGGAGATCACACTGCTGGAACGGGAAATTGATGCCATGAATGAAGAACTCGCGCCGCTCCGTAATTTTATCCTTCCCGGAGGACATCCCGTTGTTTCAATCTGTCACATTGCCCGGACCGTCTGCCGCAGGGCTGAACGGTCGCTGATCCGTTTAAAAGCTACAAGCCCGGTCGATGAGATCATTCTCCGTTTGATAAACCGGTTATCTGATTACCTTTTTGTTCTGGCCCGAAAAGTAGCAAAAGATCTCGGTGCAACAGAGACTGCCTGGGAACCCGGAAAATCGGGCAAGTAACCCGACGGTAAAAAAAAACATACAATAAGATATCATCGTGATCGTTAAGAATTTTTAACTTGACATACTGATTTTTTTTTTTATACTTTTGCAAAAATTCAACTCAGACTAAAAAATGTATTGGACACTCGAATTGGCCTCAAAACTGGAAGATGCTCCCTGGCCTGCAACCAAGGATGAGTTGGTCGATTGGGCGATCCGATCCGGCGCACCCCAGGAGGTAATTGAAAATCTCAAGGAGATTGAAGATGAAGGGGAGACCTATGAGCGCATCGAAGATATATGGCCTGATTACCCCACCAAGGATGATTTTTTCTTTCACGAAGACGAATACTGACGCTTAGAATTCAAAATTTTCGGAGTACGGTTGGATTCAACCGTACTTTTTTTTACCGGAAAAAGGTAAAATTGACGCTCCCGTAATTTCGATGCTGAAAAAACCTTGGATGTCCCTCAAAGGAATACCGTTTGGGGTGCTCGAGAATAAACATGCTTTCGGAACGAAACAATCCTGAACAAATCACAAGATCAGGCAGCCGTTCAAGACCATCAAGGTCGTATGGCGGATCGGCAAAGATCATATCAAAGCCGGTATAGGCATGCTTGATGAACACAAAACAATTGGATCTGATTGGTTTGAGCCCTGATACACCCAGCGATGCGGCACATTTCCGGATAAATTCAACACACCGGGGATTGGCATCTACGGCAACCACTTCAGGAGCTCCCCTTGAAAGGAATTCAAAAGCAACGTTTCCTGTGCCTGAAAAGAGATCCAGGACTTTTATCGTTTCAAAATCAACCAGGTTATTCAATACATTGAACAACCCCTCCTTCGCATAATCTGTTGTAGGCCGAACCGGGAGATTTACCGGGGGTTGCAGCCTGCGTCCCTTTAAACTTCCGCTTATAATCCGCATGACAGAAAATTCATCAAAGGATAATGGGCATGATGGGCTACCTGGTTAAAGAGATAACTGTATTTGAACCCCTCGTTCCTGCGCCCAAATTCAACGTGCCTGACGTATCGCGTCAACAGTTCTGCAAGGCTTCCCCCCTTCTCTGCGTTTCCCAATAAAACCAACGGCATGGATTCAGGGTTAAAATTCAGTTGTTCCAGCACAAAAATCAGGTAGTAAACTATATCCTCGTGATTATGAAACTGAAAGGAATTGAAATAACTCATCTGACGGCCATCAAAGATCATCAGATCAAAATACCGGTCCCTGACATGGAGGAAGGTCCGGCTGGCATTGATCCTGTTTTTGTAATTGAGCCAGATACTTTCGATCAGGACGCTGGAATGGTGGACGATCTTTACCTTCGGAAAATAACCTTTCATGGTATTCAGAATCTGGTTCGGAACTGAAAAAACCTGATATGCATCCATCGGGAGCAAATGATCGGCAAAAACCTGTTCATCCGGTCCGGGATGTATGGTCAGATTCAGGTACCTCTCTTTTTCATCCGGATCGAAAAGTCCTGCCGGAACCAGTGTCGACCATCCGCTTTCCCAGGCCAACCTGGTTACCTTGTATTCATTTTTCAACCAGGGCGCTGATAAAAAAATATTTCTGAAAAAATCATCCCCCGTGGTTCGTGGATGTTGCGGCATTCTACGTTGGGCTGCATCCGACCGGAGCACCTGATGCAAACCCAGGTACTTGTTACGCTTAAAATCGAGGATGCAATATGAGAAACTCACTTCGCTGAATAAAACAGCAAGCCCGTATTGATGAGAATCCTGCGGTGAAAAAGATTCATCAAGCTTATTTACCACCGTCGAAAAATGATCGGCCATCCGATGCACTAAATGAATAAAACCGGTAAAATCGTTAGTGCAATGATAAGAAGAAAACCTGAAACCAGGTATCGGGCTGCCGGTTTACCGCCAAAGAAACATCCGTAGAACATCTTTAACGTATTATTGCTGATGATTGCCTGAAAACTGGCGATGGCAATGGTCTGAACCGGTACTTCAAACTTACCCTGAAACAAGTTAATCAGGAACGGGTCAATATCTGTGATCCCCACCATAAATGACAGCAGGTTCAATCCCGGAGTTCCATAACGTTTTAAAACTTCATGGGTTATGACTGAAAAGGCAACAAACAGCGCAGTAAAAATCAATGCAGTCCTGAATTCGAGCGGGTTTTTTTCAGCCGTAAGATTCGGATCGGGTGGCCCGGAAGGATGGTTCCGGAAGTAGAGTACCAAAGCCCCGGTCCCTGCTGTAATAAGGAACAATCCAAGAAACCAGGGCCAAACCAGAACGAACAGGGAATCATTGAAGATAAGCACCAGCACAAGTATTCTAAGGTACATCATGGCTGTAGCGATGATGATGGCGGCCATATACTGCCGGATGTGCCGGGGTTCCTGACGGCTCTTCCTGGCCAGGATGATGGTAGTCGCGGTGCTGGAATATAATCCTCCAAGGATCCCGCTCAAAACGATTCCGGCATTTCTGAAGACGAACTTTTTCATCAGATAGCTCAGATAGGAGATGGAGGAGATCACTACCACGGCAAGCCATATTTTATATGGTGTCAGATTAAATCCTTTGACAATGGGTTCATCGGGTACCACGGGGAGGATCACCCCGGCAATGATCAGAAACTTTGCAAGGGTAATAAATTCATCCTGGTTGAATTTTTCGGTCATGTTACTGAAAGTTTCCTTCAGTTCGGTAAATATCAAAACCACGACCACGATCATCAGGACCATCCAGATGGGTTGGGTTATGATGAGGGGTCCAAGGCAATAGGTTATCAACGCGATGAAAATGGTGGTTGCTCCGAAATCCTTATATTCCCGGATATGAAAAAAATAAAAGATGGAGATGATGATCAGAAGGGCTGCGCCTCCACCCAAAAACAACGCGTGATTAAGGGGATCCAGGACATACAGGATAAAACCCAGGATCCCGATAAAGGTGAAGGTGCGGTCGGTGCCGAATGTACGGTCATTTTCAAGACGGGTCAGATGGATCCTTCGCTGTGACAGGCCGATGAGCAAAGAAAAAACCGTTACCAGTATAAACTGTACCAGGAGTTGCGGAATTTTAGTGAACAGTTCCATATTATAAAAATCTGAAATCAGGATTCAGGAATGGTTATCCTGGGATTTGTTACTTCCTCATAACTCGGAATATCATCCAGAAATCTGAATGTTTTTCCAGAGTGGTCGATATGGCATGCATAATGATTTAACCCGTTGGTCACCATGACATAAGAGACTCCGAGGGTCTTATTGTACATGGCAACCTGATCAAAAACCCTTTGGGTGATCTCTACCGTGGGCGCTTTACATTCGACGACCGCGACCGGTTTGCCATCGGCATTGTAAGCCAGCAGATCAAAACGTTTTTTCATCCCATTGTAAATCACGCTGGCCTCAACGACAATGAGCGAAGCCGGATATCCCAGGTGAAAGGTCATCAGATGAAGAAAATGCTGCCTGACCCACTCCTCCGGTGTGAGCTTCACGAATTTCCGTCGAAATTCATCGAAGATCAACTGATTCCCCTTTGATCCTTCCCGGATGCGAACGGAAATGGGCGGTAGATTAAGTCTCTGCATGGCACTCTTTCCACAAACTTACGTAAAAATATGCTAATTAGGTTAACTTTGTCAATTCAAAATTCCTTTCAGAATCGGGGGGAATTTTGATCTTGTCAGTAAAAAAAACACAAGATGAACACTAAAAAAGAGATTGTGGAGGACTGGTTACCCCGATATACCGGAACACCCCTCAGTGAGTTCGGAGAATTTATCCTGTTGACCAACTTTAATCACTACCTGAATCTTTTTTCAAAATGGTACCAGGTCCCCGTAAAGGGCAAGGACAAGGCCATGCCCAGCGTTACCTGTGGAAATATCACCCTGATAAATTTTGGAATGGGCAGTCCGAACGCCGCAACCATCATGGATCTTCTGGGGGCCGTGAAACCCAAAGTGGCGTTATTTCTCGGTAAGTGCGGCGGACTCAAGAAGAAATGTAAAGTCGGTGATCTGATCCTTCCCATCGCCGCCATACGGGGTGAGGGTACCTCCGATGATTATTTTCCCGAACGGGTACCGGCGCTCCCGGCATTTAACCTTCAGAAAGCCATGTCGACGGTTATACACAACTACAAACGGGAATACTGGACCGGTACCGTTTTTACCACCAACAGAAGGGTTTGGGAATATGATGAAAGATTCAAAGAACACCTCCGGATGACGCGGGCTATTGCCATCGACCTGGAATCGGCAACGCTATTCATGGTGGGTTTTGCGAATGAAATCCCTACCGGGGCCCTGCTTTTGGTTTCCGATCAGCCTATGGTGGCCCGCGGCGTTAAAACACAGGCAAGTGATAAGAAAGTTACCGAAAAATTTGCCGAACAACATCTCCGGATCGGGGTCGATACCCTTCAGGTGCTGATCGATAAAAAAATCCATGTCAAGCACCTGCGGTTCGACTGATCACCAACCACGCTATTCTGGCACTATGAGCAACGGGAATGATCTCGGTTTTGAAGAACTGACCGGTAAACTGAAAAACAAAATCTATTATCCGGTCTACCTCTTTCATGGGGAGGAACCCTATTTCATTGATGTTTTGAGTGAATACATCGAACAGCAATGCCTCAGTGAACTGGAAAAGGAATTTAACCAGTCGGTATTTTACGGTAAGGACTCCGATGTGCAAACGATTATCAGTGCAGCACGCCGTTTCCCGATGATGGCCAATTATCAGGTCATTATTCTCAAAGAAGCTCAGGACCTGGATAAAATTGACGAATTTCTGCCCTATGTGCTTCATCCGGTTGAATCAACTATCCTGGTGTTATGCTACAAATATGGCACCCTGGATAAACGGAAAAGCTTGTATAAAGCCATCGAGAAGAACGGGGTCATCTTTGAATCGAAGAAGCTTTACGAAAATAAAATTCCTGACTGGATCAAAGATTATCTCAGGAAACGGAATTATACGATCACTCCGAAGGCTGCCATATTGCTGACTGAATTCGTCGGTACAGACCTTGATAAGATCGTCAATGAAATCCAAAAGTTGCTGATCAACATTCCTGCCGGTTCTGAGATCAATGAAGCGTGTATCGAGAAAAATATCGGGATCAGTAAAGATTATAATGTTTTTGAACTTCAGAAAGCCTTAGCCCTGAAGGATGCTTTTAAAGCCAACCAGATCATTGCCTATTTTGCCGCTAATCCGAAAGAGAATCCCATGGTGAAGGTGATCCCGATTCTATCCTCCTATTTTTCGAAGATCCTGATGTACCATTACCTTCCTGACAAGTCGAGAAATTCCGTGGCGGCAGCGTTATCGGTCAGGCCCTTTTTTGTACCCGATTATCAGCAGGCTGCAAAGACATTCCCGGTTTCCCGGCTCCTGATGATTATATCTTTATTGCGTGAATATGATATGAAGGCTAAAGGTCTGGGAAATGTTTCGGCATCGGATGGGGAACTGATGAAAGAACTGATCTTTAAAATCATGCATTGACTATCCGGCCCGGTAGTCATATTCATCCGACCGGTAGGTCTCCTCAATCAGATCCTGGTATTTCTCCAGGATGAATTTCCGGCGGGGTTTGAGGGTGGGTGAAATCTCTCCGGATTCTGTCGACCATTCCGCATCGAGGATTCTGAATTTCTTTATCTTTTCAAATTGTCCCAGATCCTGGTTGAAACGTTCCACTTCCTGTCTTATTCTCCTGATAATCCGTGAATTATGTATAGCTTTGGATTTGCTTCCATACGCGATGTGTTTAACCGCGCACCAGCTTTTCAGGTAATCGAAATTGGGCACAATCAGCGCAGCGACATAATTTCGGTTCTCCCCCACCACCATAATATGCTCAATAAAAGGGCTTTCTCTGATTCGTTGTTCAATAGGTTGGGGGGCAACATATTTTCCACCGGAGGTCTTGAAAATTTCTTTTTTTCGATCCGTGATCTTCAGGAATTTTCCATCTTCCAGAATTCCGATATCCCCGGTGTGGAACCATCCTTCAGCATCAAATACCTCCTCATTTTTTTCAGGCCGGTTCAGATATCCTAGCATCACATTGGGACCCTTGACCAGAATTTCTCCATCCTCTGCAATTTTCAACCGAACGCCCGACAATAAGGGGCCAACAGTGCCAAACCTCATACCATCCGGTTCAAAGCGGTAGCAGGTTATACCCGGTGAAGTTTCGGTCAGACCATACGCATCAAGAACCGGTATCCGGGCCGCCCAGAAGAGGCGGGTAAGTTTCGGATGGAGGCTGGCCCCGCCGGAAACAATGAATTTTAACCTGCCCCCCATCATGCGTCTCCACCAACTGAAAACCAGAACATTTGCAACCAGGAGCTTCACATCATAGATCCGGCCCCGGGCATGGTTAAGCTCAAATTTATGACCCTGGCGAAGCGCCCAGAAAAACAACATCCGGACAGGAAAAGGCAAGGATCTCCCTTTCCTGACCAGATTGTTATATATTTTTTCGAAGACTCTCGGAACTGCGGCAAAACCATGCGGCCTGACTTCCCGCATGTATTCCGCGATCTGTTCAATATCTCTTACATAAAAAATCCGGACGCCAAAGTACTGGTAAACGTACCCGGCCATCCGTTCATAAACATGACACAACGGTAAAAAACTCAAAACACGGTCATTCCTTTTCAATGGAGGAATTTCAGCAAAAGCCTTGAAGTTCGATACGAAATTCCGGTGCGACAGCATAACTCCTTTGGGACGCCCGGTTGTTCCCGATGTATAAATGATGGTAGCAAGATCATCAGGCAAAACCGCAGCCATGGAGCGCTCCAGCAACAGGGGATCGCAGCCCTTACCCAGGTCAATAATCTCCTTCCAACTGGCGATGCCACGAATATCATCAACAGAAAATATTCCTTTTAAAGAGGTCAGCTCAGGCAGAACCTTGCAGAAACGATTGTACAGAATCCTGTCCGAAACAATTAAATAATCAATTTTTGCATCGGTGAAAATATACCTGAAATTCTCTTCACTGATGGTTGGATAAATCGGCACTGAGATAGCTCCGGTCATCAAAATTCCCATATCGAAGAAGTTCCAGTGTGGCCCATTCACGAGGATGGTGGATATCCGGTCGCCCTTCCCGACTCCCATCGCAATCAATCCCATGGCAATCTGCCTGGAATAGTTCAGATACTCCGACGATGTATAATGGTACCATTTCCCGGCGGTTTTCTCATTAAAGAGGTCGGGAATATCCTTGTATTTTTCCCTGTAAAGTGTAAGCAGATCGAAAATCCTTGATATTTCAGTCATCCGTACGAAATTTTTCGACTCACTTAAAGAGCGCCTCAATCTGATCTTTGTATTTTTTACAAACAAAATTCCTCTTGAGTTTCATGGTAGGAGTTATCTCACCCGACTCGGTACTCCATTCCGTGTTAAGCAGATCCCAGGATTTGATTTTTTCGGTCTCTCCGAAAAATTTGTTGTACTTATTGATCTCCACCTGGAATCGTTTTCGCAACCTGGGAAGTTTCACTAACTCCGCCTGGGTAGTGAAGGGGATCTCTTTAACCGCGCAGTATGATTTGAGAAAGGTAAAATCAGGAACGATAAGGGCTCCCGCGAATTTCTGGTTTTCGCCCACGACCACGATCTGATCGATAAACAGCGACTCCTTGAATTTATCCTCAATGGGTTCAGGGCTGATATACTTTCCGAAGGAGGTTTTGAAAAGCTCTTTCTTCCTCCCGGTAATCTTAAGTTGTCCCTCCGGTTCTATATGACCTAAGTCGCCGGTGTGGAACCAACCTTCACCATCGACCACTTCACGGGTCAGTCCCGGTTCCTTGTAATATCCGAGCATCACATTGGGACCTTTGCACAGGATCTCTCCGTCGTCATCAATTTTTACTTTTACTCCCCGGAGTACCGGGCCCACCGTTCCGAATTTGATTCCGTGTTCAGAGAAATCACTGACAGCAATAACAGGTGAGGTCTCCGTGAGGCCGTATCCTTCCAGGATATAAAAGCCCGCACAGGTAAACAAACGGGCAAGACGTGGCTGAAGGGCTGCCCCGCCCGACACAATGATCATCCGCTTACCGCCCAGCGCATCGCGCCATTTGGTGTACACCAATCGTTCGTAAAGTTTTCTTTTAAGTTCATAAAACCAGCCATTGGCTCCCTTCAGCTCATAGCGTAGCGCGAGGTGAAGCGCCCAGAAGAAGAAGGCACGTTTTATCCCTTTTTGTTTGTGGCCAGCAGACTGTAATTTGTCGTAAATCTTTTCGAGCAGCCGTGGAACGGTCGTCAGAATATCAGGATGGATCTCCAGCAGGTTTTCAGTAATGGTACCAATACTTTCGGCATAATAGATGGAATATCCCTTGTATTGATACATGTAATTCATCATGCGTTCATAAATATGACACAACGGCAGGTAACTTAGTATTTTCGCCTCTTCACCAAACGGAGGAATATAAGAAACTGCCGTAAAATTTGAAATTATGTTGGCATGTGAAAGCATCACACCCTTGGGATTCCCGGTGGTTCCGGAGGTATAGATCAGGGTTGCGATGTCATGGGTACCGATGGCGGCACGTCGTTCATTCAGCAGTTCGGGTTGTGGATGCTGCTTTCCCAGTTCGATCAGTTCATTCAGATGCTTTACCTCTTTCCAGTCCTTATAGGTAAAGACACCTTTGATCGACGGGATTTCGGGAAGAATATGCTGAATTTTCCGAAGGAGCTCAATGCCAAGAACAAAAACATATTGAACTTCGGCATGGTTCAGGATGTACTTGTAATCCGATTCACTAATGGTAGGATAAATCGGCACATGGACGGCACCGACCTGCATGATGGCCATGTCGACAAAATTCCATTCAGCCCGGTTGGTGCTGATCTGTGCGATTTTATCACCGGGTTTCACACCCAGTTCTAAAAATCCATAACTGATATGATCGACTATCTCTCGATACTGCTTGATGCTGTAACGGGCCCACTCACCATTTTCTTTTGAAGCAACAAAGTCATTTTTGGGTTTAAATGTTGCCTCCATATAAGGCAACAAATCAAAAATGCGGGTTATTTCCATAACAAATGGTAATTAAAAGATATGCAAATCAGAAAATTATACAATAATAATTAAAATAGTTAAATGTGAGATGGGAATCAGAAAAAAAACCAACCTTCCATACAGCCAGCTTATTGCCGGTTAAAATGCATGGAACTGGCCTGGGCGGTAGGCATGATGACCAGGTCGTTGATGTTTACATGCCCGGGCAGGGTCGTGACATAATAGACCACGTCGGCAACATCGGATGCGATCAGGGGCCGGAATCCGTTGTACACGGCTTCTGCCCTCGCCTCATCTCCTTTAAAGCGGACCAGCGAGAATTCCGTGTATAACGCACCGGGGGCAACCTGAGTCACTTTAATATGATGGGGCAAAAGATCGATCCGCATGGCTTTGGAAATGGCATCAACCGCAAACTTTGAACCACAATATACATTTCCGTTTGGATAAACCTCCTTTCCGGCAATGGAACCGATATTGATGATATGTCCTTTTTTCCGCGCTACCATCAAAGGAGCGAAAACCCGCGTCATGTATAGTAATCCTTTCACATTGGTGTCGATCATCCGTTCCCAGTCGTCGATCACCCCTTCATGAATGGGATTGAGTCCGACCGCAAGTCCGGCATTATTGATTAAGACATCGATGTTTCTCCAGTTTTCAGGCAGTATCTCCAAGGCATCTTCTACCTCTTTCAATTTGCGCACGTCAAAAACCAGCGGTAAAATTTCAACATGGTATGTTTTGATAAGCTCCCGGGTGATTGAATCCAGTCGGTCCTCCCTCCTTCCGGTAAGGATCAAGTGGTCCCCGTTCTCAGCAAATTTCCGGGCTATTGCAGCGCCAAGTCCGGAAGTAGCGCCGGTAATTAATACGATTTTAGTCATGATTTTTTTAGATGATTGAACGTTTAACTTCGCTCGCTGAACATATTCCTATTGCCTGATTCCTGATTTTGAATTTTGATATCTGACATTTGAATTCTCAGACTTTACGGATCCACTCCCGTGCATTGACAAACGCCTCGATCCAGGGTGTGACTTCATCGTTTGTACGATGGGCAGGGTAATAAGGCCATTGCCATGGCAAAATCGAGTCCTCAAGATGGGGCATGATGGCCAGGTGCCGGCCGTCGTTTGATGCAATACAAGCCGCATCATATTGCGAACCGTTGGGATTTCCGGGATACCCGTGATAACTGAACCTCGCGGGAATTTGATACCGGTCAGCTGTCTCCCTGAAATTGAATTTGCCTTCCCCGTGTGCCACCCATATCCCGAGTTTTGAACCTGCCAGGGATTTCAGCATTACGGAATTATTTTCCACGATATCCAGACCCACAAAAGTACATTCATACTTATGAGAGTCGTTCCACGACATGGTTGGATGAAAGTTCTTACGGGAATCCGGGTTGTATAATTCGGGATAGATCAGTCCGAGTTCAACCAGAAGCTGACATCCGTTGCAAACGCCCAGGCTGAGCGTATCGTGCCTCTTGAAATAGTTGGTTAGCGCCAGATTGGCTTTTTCGTTATAGCGAAAAGCGCCGGCCCATCCCTTCGCCGATCCCAATACATCTGAATTGGAGAATCCCCCCACGAAAGCGATCAGGTGAATATCTTCAAGCGTTTCACGTCCGGAGATCAGGTCGGTCATATGGATGTCCTTAACGTCGAATCCTGCAAGATAGAGCGCCCAGGCCATATCACGGTCACGATTCACACCCTTTTCCCGGATGATGGCTGCCCGTATCCCAGAAGGATTCCTTCGTTTAGCATCAATCGAATAAGATCCAAAGGTTCCCGTGAAGGAGTCTTTAAAATGAACTCGCAGGGGTTGCAGCTTGAAATTGTTGAACCGCTCCAATGCAAGCCGCTCACCCGATTGTTTCCGGTCGAGCAGGTAAGAAGTCCGGAACCAGGTATCACGCAAGGCATCGATATCTAACGAATGGTGATCATTCCAGTTAGCAATACGGATCACCCGTTCCTGCAGGATGGTTCCGATTTCGGTGTATTCGACCCGGGCCTCTTTAAATATTTTATGTACGGATCCAAAATCTTTAACTTGTATGACAATGCCCGGATTTTCGCTGAATATCAACCGGACGGTATCGCGATCCTGAAGCTTGGAGAGATTCAGTTCCAGTCCGATTTGTTCTTCCGGAAAACACATTTCCAACAACGTGGTGATCAAACCTCCTGCCGAAACATCATGGCCTGCAAGAATCAGATCCTTCCTGATCAACAGTTGGACCGCTTCAAAGGCCCGGATAAAAAAGGACGAATCTTTAACAGTTGGCGCTTCATTTCCAAGTGCATTCATTACCTGAGCAAAACTACTGCCCCCCGGTTTCATTGAATCTCTCGAAAACCCGACATAGATCAATTTTGAACCCTCTTCATTACATAAAGCGGGGCCGACCACGCTTCGGATATCTGATACTTCTGCAACTGCCGATATTATTACGGTTCCCGGGGCATAGACTACTTTTCCGCCTGGATATTTCTGCGTCATCGATAGGGAGTCCTTTCCCGTTGGAATATTGATCCCCAGTTCCAGGGCGAAATCACTGACTGCCTTCACGGCTGTATACAACCGGGCATCTTCACCGCTGTTTTTACAGGGCCACATCCAGTTGGCCGATAATGAAACGCCTTGAAGTCCATGCGTCAGCGGAGCCCATATGATATTGGTCAGGGCTTCAGCAATGGCAAGCCTGGAACCGGCTACCGGATCAATCAGTGCGGCGGCTGGAGCATGGCCCAGGGAAGTAGCAATGCCTTTGATCCCCTGATAATCCAGGGCTACGACCCCCAGGTTGTTGAGCGGCAATTGGAAGGCCCCACAACACTGTTGTTTTGCGATTTTTCCCGAGACGGCACGGTCCACTTTATTTGTAAGCCAATCCTTACAGGCAACTGCCTCAAGTTGAAGTACTTTCTCAAGGTACTCCTCCAGTTGATCCGGATTGTATGTTATTTGGGAATAGATTGTCGGGATTGATTTATCGATAATCACAGTCTTCGGCGGTTTGCCAAAGAAATCATCCAGTTTCAGATCTATCGGCTTTGATCTGTTCCGATCGTCTTTAAACACCAGTTGATGATCGGTGGTTGTTGTACCAGCTTCGTAGATGGGCGCCCTTTCCCGTTGGGCTACCTCTTCGAGAAGCGGAAGGTCCTCTTCGCGTATGACCAGTCCCATTCGCTCCTGTGACTCATTGCTGATGATTTCGCGCGCCGACAAAGTAGGGTCGCCAACAGGCAGGGCATCGACGCGGATGGTCCCGCCTGTCGATTCGACCAGCTCCGACAGGGAATTCAGATGTCCGCCGGCGCCATGATCGTGTATGGAGATGATCGGATTCACCTCCATCTCCGTCATTGCACGGATGGCGTTGAAGACGCGTTTCTGCATTTCCGGATTTGAACGCTGAACGGCATTCAGCTCAATGGTATTCCCGTACTCGCCGGTAGCCACCGACGAAACCGCGCCTCCTCCCATCCCGATCCGGTAGTTATCGCCACCCATCACAACGATCCGCTGACTGCCTTCGGGGTTCTCTTTCAGACTGTCTTCCTTACGGGCAAAACCAATCCCGCCTGCTAACATGATCACCTTGTCGTAGCCGAAAGTCCGCCCGTTCTCTTCGTGTTCAAAAGTATAAACCGAACCGCAGATCAGCGGTTGTCCGAATTTATTTCCAAAATCACTGGCGCCGTTTGAAGCCCTGATGAGAATCTCCTCGGGCGTCTTATACAGCCAGGGACGCGGATCCTGATCAATTTCCCAGGATCGGTTTCCCTCCAGGCGCGGATAGGAGGTCATATAAACGGCTGTTCCGGCCAGCGGAATGCTTCCTTTGCCCCCTGCCATCCGGTCGCGGATCTCACCGCCCGACCCGGTAGCCGCCCCGTTGAATGGTTCTACCGTTGTCGGAAAGTTGTGGGTCTCAGCTTTAAGCGAGATGACGGAATTTATATCGCGAATGGTAAAGAAATCGGCCACATTCTGCCTTACCGGGGCAAACTGCTCAATCTCAGGCCCCATGATGAAGGCCACGTTATCCTTATAGGCCGAAACCAGGAAACCGGGATGCTCCTTCGCGGTTTTTTTGATCAGCGCGAATAACGAGTCCGGCATCTCCTTCCCGTCGATGATGAAGGTGCCATTGAAGATTTTATGGCGACAATGTTCCGAATTAACCTGTGAAAATCCGAAAACCTCACTGTCGGTCAGGCTCCGGCAAAGCTTGTGACTCAGGCCGATCAGGTAGCCGATCTCTTCATCACTGAGGGCCAGTCCTTCCTGTTTGTTGTATGCCGCGATATCTTCAATGAAGATCACCGGGTCGGGCCGATGACGGATTTGAAAGATCTCCTGGTCCAGTCCCTCGTAAAGATGCTGAAGCATGGGATCAAATGAACTGACAATTGACAATTGACAATTAACAATATTTTTTGCATCAGAGGTTAATGCATCTGCAACGCCGTCAGGATTAGTTTCCTGCCTTTCACTTTGAACTTTGAACTTTGAACTTTGAACTTTGAACTCTTCTATCCGGGTGATCCCGCTGATCCCCATGTTCTGCGTTATCTCCACGGCGTTGGTGCTCCACGGCGTGATCATTTCCCTGCGCGGGCCGATGAATGTGCCTTTTAAAACGGATTCGGCGATACATTCCGCATCGCCGAAAAGCCATTTTAATTTCTGGGTATCAGATTCATTTATCTTTCCACTGCTTTCCACAGCGTAATAAACTGACTGGTTCTTGAAAAAAAAGATCATTATTTAAGGATTAGGGAAGCACAAATTCAAAATTCAAAGTCAGGCATTAGATCTTAGAGATTAGCGAACAGACATTTCTCGTTTTCAATTTTCCATTTTCAATTTTCCATTTTCAATTGTAATTCACTCATTCACTCAATCATTCTGTAAATCAGTCATTCAGTCAATCAGTAAATTAGCTGGCCAGGAACCGCTCCGCTTCGATGGCCGCCATACATCCCGTTCCGGCTGCCGTGATAGCCTGACGGTAATGGTGATCCTGCACGTCGCCGGCAGCAAAGACCCCGGGTACATTGGTCTGCGTAGTGCCGGGTTTTGTTATCACGTAATGCTGATCATCCAGTTCAAGCTGACCCTCAAAGATCTCTGTATTGGGTTTATGACCGATCGCGACGAAGAAGCCGGTGACGCTGAGATCCCGTGATGTCCCGGTTTTTACATCGCGAACCCTTACCCCGGTCACGCCACTGTCGTCGCCCAAAACCTCCTCAGGAACGCTGTTCCATACCATTTCAATGTTTGACGTATTTAAAACTTTATGCTGCATGGCCTTGGAGGCGCGCAATTCGTCGCGGCGATGAATCATATATACTTTCCGGCAAAGTTTGGCCAGGTAGGTCGCCTCTTCCGCCGCGGTATCGCCGCCTCCCACGATAGCCACATCCTGACCCCGGTAGAAAAATCCATCACAGGTAGCGCAGCCCGAAACCCCCATCCCCATCAGTTTCTTTTCCGATTCAAGTCCGAGCCAGCGGGCTGATGCCCCAGTCGCGATGATCACTGTCTCGGCAGCAATGGTTTTCCCGTCATCGGCTTTCACAATAAAGGGATGGGTGGAGAAATCGACTTCCGTTACCACGCCAAACCTGATCTCCGTACCAAACCGTTCAGCCTGCTGTTTGAACTCTTCCATCATTTCCGGACCGGTAATTCCTTTTGGGTAGCCCGGAAAATTCTCGACCTCGGTGGTAATGGTCAATTGTCCGCCCGGTTGCATTCCCTGATATATCACGGGTTTAAGATCTGCACGGGCTGCGTAGATTGCGGCAGTATATCCTGCTGGTCCTGATCCGATGATCAGACAACGGACTTGTTCAACATTTTCGCTCATAATTCGTATGTTTTCAATGATAATTTGTTTGAACTTCGATGGATTGATGAAATATACGTGAAGATTTTTTCACTTGGGATAGGTTCAACCCGACATGGATTATTCAGGTGCAAAGTTAATAAAGTCCGGCCAATGTATGTTACATTGAGGGATCAGGTACTTCTTGCGGTTTACGACATTATGCGTACAGAATTTCGGTTGGAATACCGGTAATATCTTTTGATTTCTATTCCTGTTTGCGGTTTTTGGATACTTCATCCACCTCCATTCAAGGATGAAGAATCCTTCACATAATCCCGAATTGACGGGAGTTTTCAATATCGGTAAGATAAATTCCGGAGGAAAAAATTTCTTTTCTACCCTGCTTCGGATTGTTTGATAAAAAATTTGCTTAATTTTGCACTGTAATTCGGGGCGTGGCGCAGTTGGCTAGCGTACTTGCATGGGGTGCAAGGGGTCGGAAGTTCGAGTCTTCTCGCCCCGACAGAGAAAACCACATATAATTTTATTATTTGTGGTTTTCTTTTTTTCTGGAAAATAAATAGTTTGTAGCTTTGTTGATGACCCATCATGATTATCTGTCAACGAATGGGTTCCTGTACCGTATGTTTATTTATTTCGAAATAACATCCTTTATAATATAATGTCAATCCAATAATAATATGGCAGATCGGTTTTTCGACGAACATAAAGGAATTTTATTCACGAAATCCGATGGTGAAGTGACCTACGATGAGATGTTTTCCAGAATGAAAAACCTCGTCCAACTATCAGAATTCACGAAAGATCTTAAAATTCTTGAAGATGCAAGAGGTGCTACTGCTCTTTTTAATGTATCTGAACTGCACAAACTACTTGAAAATCTTGAAGATATTCTTAAAGCCTTCACCTCCGTCAGGCACGCTGTTCTTCATTCAGACCCTAAGGCAACAGCATATGCCTTAATGGTTAAACAATTTGACAATCTCCGTAAGTACAAAATTATGGTGTTTTCAACCGAAGCTGCGGCTTTAAGCTGGCTCAACGAATCATAATCGAAAAACACTCCATTACCACCTCTATTTCTTTGTCAGCCGGATTGTCGATTCATCGGGAACATAATCAGCCCGCTGTAAAGTTCCGTTGTTGTCGATCTCCACATCACCATAAAAATCAATGGAGGTTGCGGAGGTGGATGAGGTCAGCCCGAGTGGCCCCCAATCCAGGTCAATGGAATGATATACATCCTGTTGCAGTGTATCGGCAATACGCAGGGAGATATTGGCCATCCCCTGGTTGATAGCTGTCATCTGGACACATTCGAAAAGAATTATATTGATATCCGGATCGGGCCAGTTCCCGGCAGCGAAGTTCATGCTCCACTGCCCGGCGCCCCCGACATCCCAGGTTAAAGTGCCATTGTAGGTCCAGACTTTCCTCGGATTGCCGGAGATCTCGTCAGAAATTTTCAATTCAGCGGAATTAAAGACAATTCTTATTCTGGTGTTGGCAAAAGGCTGGACTGTCGATGGCGTAGTTCCCTCCCAGGTGCCGATCAGCCAGTTTTCACCCCAACAGGCTGCTCCGGATCCCCCGGAGTTGGGGTCATCGGTGGTCGCTTTCTTGCAACTGCAGGAAAGAACAGTAATTAACGTGATAAATAGACCCGTCAACAGCATGACGGAAATTGAGCGAAAATTGTTTTTCATGGTTTTATTCGTTTTAAGTAATTGATTATATCATTGATTGGTGTATTTGTTTAGCTGCTTGATTATTTTTTCGAAAGCCTTGCTCCGGATTTCAAACCGGTGCTTTAGATTATCCAGTGCATTTTCATTGACCACGGTTTTCTTGTTGGATTCTTTTTCCTTACCCCTGTTTTTTCGAATTCTCTTCACTGACATATCTTATTAACCCTTTGTTTCCATCACCAAAATGACGATGCCCGCCACGGTGATGCGAAAGTAAATCGGGCGGGAAGGCCGTTGCAACTTTTATGGATTTATTAAAGTGGTTCAGGATGGTTCAAAAAGTGGCACGGCTTGTAAATGTTTGATTAACAATACAAAGGCAGCCAGACAGCATCCGGGAGCTGGCCCAAATCTTCAAACACTATTGGAGAGGATGGATAGATTCAGATTCCGGAAACCTGTTCCGGTCTGTTATCAGAAAAAGGAGGGTTATAATTGCATGAGATAAGGCACCAGATGGTCATCAGAAGTGAACTGAAGCTTTTTCCGGAGGCGGTACCGGGTAGATTTGATTCCTTCCTCTGATTTCAGGGTTATGGCCGCGATCTCCTTGGTGGTCAGGTTCAGTTTGAGCAGCGCGGCAATCTTTATCTCTGCAGCAGTAAGGTCGGGACACCGTTCAAGGAGTTTATTATAAAACTCTGTATGTATGTTTTTAAAGATCGTGTCGAATTCCTGCCACGTGTTGTTCTGGGTATGCAGCTCAATCTCTCTGACGATCCGGCTGATCTCCGTTTCGATATCATCGGAACTTGCCTGCCGGTTATTCAATTGCTGCAGCCGGTCGATGATCCTTCCCATGGTCTCGTTGATTCTTAGCATTTCCAGTGCTTTAGCCGCAAGCTCCCTGCTTTGGGTCTCTACTTTTTCGCGCAGAATCAGTTTTTCCTTCTCAGCCAGTTCATCGCTTTGACGGCGGATGAGGGCTTCCTGTTCTAAAAGCTGGTTCTTCCGGCGGTGGGCCAGTACTTTCGAACGGTACAACAGGATGATGAGTACTAAAATAACCAGCAATGTAGCGGACGAAACCCCTAGCAGGATAATATTCTTTCGTTGGGCGTTGCTTTGAAGCTTCAGTTTTTCCATCTCGTCGTTCATTTGCTTTACCCTGAACCGTGCTTCCGTTTCTTTGATCGCCATCTCTTTTTTCTGCAGGGCAAGAATTTCGCCAACCTTCTTATGCAACAACGAATAATGGTATGCCTCCCTGAAATCGTTGTTGAAAGCGGCAATTTCGGTAAGGGTTTCGTAAGACAGGCTAATGAGCTCATTGTTGTTCATCTTGATTGCCAGGTTCAGGGACTCCCCGGCAGTCGTCGCCGCCTTGTTTTTATTCCCGGTATAATTCAGCGATCGGGCAAGTTCAAGACCGGTAATGCAAAGACCGGCTTTTTCATCGAGCAACTGGTAATGTCTGTTCGCGCTTTCGAAAATCCTGATTGCCTTGTCGTACCTTTTCATTTTGTTATAGAGCTTCCCAAGGTTGTATTCTGAACTCGCAAGCGGACGGATATCCTTTGAGGCAATCCTGATGTGATAACCCTTAAGGTAGTAAAATAAGGCCGAATCATCCATCCCTTTTTCCTCGAACGAGGCTCCGATGCAGGTTTGAATACTGGCGGCCCCGATCTGGTCGTGAAGTCCCTCCCTTACCGCCAATGCCTCCCTGAGATAAACCAGCGCATTGTCAGGCTCCTTCAGCCGGTTATATACGGAACCCAGACTGGCAAGACTGCCCGACCGCAGACTTTCGTCCCCTCCGGAGGCAGAAAGGCGGGCAGCCTCCTGGTATTCCTGTACTGCCATGATGAAATTGCCGGTCAGATCATATAAAGATCCGGCTGCGAAGTGATAAAACGCCAGATCGCGCACATCGGCTGTCTTTTCAAGTATTTCTCTGGCCTTCGATAAATAGGATTCCGCCAAGGCATACTCATCCTTGTAGTAAAACACCCTTCCCTGCCAGAGAAAGCTCCGCGCAATACCTTTGTTGTATCCGAGCTCATTAGAAAGTGTAAGCGCCTGTTGAAGATACAAAAGCGCTTTATCATTCTGCCTGCTGCAATAGTACCGGCCAAGTTCCAGTAATACATTGACCTTTGCAGTATCCGGGGAAAGTCCCGCTAATTGCCTTTCTTTTTCAACAATGGTATCGGTTTCAGCAGCAAGGTTTTCGAAACCAAAAAGAAGAAACAGGATAACAGTAATCAGGCGGCGAATCACAGCCAACATTTTTTTATCACATAATTAATCCCGAAAATAACAATAATTTGCAAATTTCAGATCAATTGTCCTGATCATTTAACTATCTAATCCACAAAGTATTTGAAAACAAATGAAATATCCATAGGAACCAAGTTCATGCAAACACAAATGATAATAATGGATTTTCCATGTGACCGCTTATAGTGATGAGGCTATATGAATACGATAAAGCGTGTTGCCTCAACAGCGGATTCTGCATGTATAGATCCCCTGTGCAGCCGCAGGATCTGTCGCGAAAGGCTCAACCCGATGCCGGATCCGCTTTCTTTCGTTGTAAAGAAAGGAATGAAGATCTTATCGATTACCTCTGCCGGGATCATAGGACCATTGTTGGCAATGACTATTTTCGTGTAATTTGGTTTAACGGGGTCAGCCGTGATCCGTATCTTCCGTTTACCGGGGATCTCCGAAAGCGCCTCCATGGCATTATTCAGGATATTGATCATGACCTGCGTCAGCATTTTCTTGTCCCCGTTCAGCTCCGTTGCTTTATCGTCAATCCTTGTCTCGAGTGTTATCTGCGATTGTTCCATCTGTTCATGAAGCAATAATCCGATCTGATCGAGCCAATCGCGCAACCTGAATGTTTCAGGAACCGGTTGTGGGATCCGGGTCAGTTTCCGGTAATTGTTCACGAAGTTGACAAGCCCGCTGCCGCGTTCACCAATGGTTTCAAGACCCTCTATCACGTTTTCTATGACTTCATCATTAATCCTGTCGGGCGGAACCGGTTTGCCTTTATCGATGAAAAATTTCTGCAGGGTGCCGGTCAACGACACGATGGGTGCAATGCTGTTCATGATCTCATGGGTGAGCACCCTGATCAGTTTTTGCCAGGAATCCAGTTCTTTCTCATCGAGTTCGTTTCGGATATCCTGGAGGGAAATCAGCCTCGAGACTTTGTCGCCGTACCGGATCTCCTTGCTCCTGATCAGCAGGTTGATCTGCGAATCGCCGGTAAACTGCTTGTAGGTACCCGATTCACCCGGTTTACAGTCCACCAGAAAGCTATAGAGATCAGGATTCCGGAGCGGCACCAGGTGCAGGGGGGTAAATGGAAGGATGTCGGCATATTCGAAGGCTTTGTCGTTCATGATCTCCACTTCATTGTCCTGGTTGATGGCCATAAGCCCCGTACCGGCATGCTGAATAAATGACTGGTAGTATTTTTCAAGGTACTCATTCTGAAGTTTGATTTCGTTGATCCGCTCGTTCAGGTTATTCAGGCTCTGGTAAAGATGACGAAGCGACTTCTGCCTGATGGAAGTCGGGAACTTCAACGAGGAATCTTCATTTCTGATGGCCTCGAAAAAAAAGGCGATCTGGCGGTTCGACTGGTTGAAATGATGAATGATGGTAAAGGTTGCCAGGGGCACAGTTAATACAATCAGCAAATACCATGGATTCATGTGGAACGCGGTCAAATACCCGGCAGCCAGGGATGAAAGGGCGACGATCAACACAATGGCGACGGTGGTCAGTGTTATTCTTTTATAGCCCATACTTTTTCATTTTTTTGTATAATGTGGTACGCGATATTCCAAGATTTTTGGCGGTAAAGCTCAGACTCTGGCTTTGCTTCTTCAGTTCCTTCACGATCATCTGTTTCTCCATTTGTTCTAAAGTCATGGTTTCGTCGGTTTGAAGCTGGTAGGATTGGTTCAGGTATAGGTCAGCGGGCGAAAGGCAATCGCGGTCGCACAGGATCACCGCTTTTTCGATGGTGTGTTGCAGTTCTCTGATGTTTCCGGGCCAGGGATATTTCATCATCAGGTCGATGGTGCGGTCCTGGATTCTTTTGCAGTCTTTCTTGTACTTAACACTGTATTTGCCGATAAAAAAATGGGCCAGCGTTACAATGTCCTCCTTCCGTTCCCGTAGCGGAGGGATCTCGATCTGTATGGTATTGATCCGGTAAAGCAAATCCTGCCTGAACGTCTGATCGCGGATCATCTGAAGCAGGTTTTTATTGGTCATACTGATCAGCCTGATGTCGACAGGATATTCTTTATTCGACCCGACAGGTATCACGACCCTGTTCTGCAATACATTCAGCAGTTTAGACTGAAGCTGCAACGGCAGGTTCCCGATTTCATCAAGTAACAGGGTCCCCTTCTGGGCCAGCATGATCTTACCGGTGCGGTCTTCATGGGCATCGGTAAACGAGCCCCGGGTGTGTCCGAACATCTCACTTTCAAACAGCGATTCCGACATGGATCCCAGATCAACCGTGACCAGCAACTCGTTGCGCCGCTCCGACAGACGATGAATTTCCTTGGCGATCAGTTCTTTACCGGTTCCGTTTTCACCGGTAATCATGATGTTGGCATCGGTCGCGGCTACTCTTTTTACAAGATCCAGAATTTGTCGCATGATGGGGGAATCACCAATGATCATCCGGTCATCCCTGTTCATCTCCGCCTTAAGATCTTGTTCCCTTTTTATCAGATTTCCGACTTGCAGGTTTGATTTCCTCAGGTTTAAGGCGGCCTTCAGGGTAGCAAGAAGTTTTTCATTTTCCCAGGGTTTGAGAATGAAATCAGCAGCCCCTTCATGGGTAGCCCTGACTGCGGTTTCAATGTCACCATAAGCAGTAAACATAACCACTTCAATATCCTTCCTGAATTTCTTGATTTCACGCAACCAGTACATGCCTTCATTACCTGAACTTTCGCCTGTCCTGAAATTCATATCCAGCAACACGACATCAATATCGCGGTTCTCCAACTCATGGATCAGGGTGTTCGGACTGGAAAGTGTGATCACCTCGAGAAATTCGAATTTCAGGAGGATCCGCAATGCATTCAACACACTTTTGTTGTCATCAACAATAAGCAGCCTTCCTTCTTTGGGTTTTGCTTCCATGATATCAGGTTAAATATATGACTCCGTTCTCTACCTCTTTAACAGAGTTGGGGATGAAGGGAGAAGGTTATGTAACTTATGCAAATGTACAGAATGTAAACACACAATTGTTCAGAAAGTTAACATTAACTATTTTTCTTAAATTCATATAATACTAATAATCTGCATATTAACTGTTCTGGCACGAAAATTGAAAAGTATTAAACGTAATTAAATAATTCCAACGATGATAAAAACAATCAACCTCACAAAACGGTTTAAAACTGATGAAATTGAGACCACTGCGCTGAACAATGTAAGCATGGAGGTAAAAAAAGGTGAATTCATTGCCATCATGGGCCCATCGGGTTGCGGGAAGTCAACCCTCCTCAACATTTTAGGGATGCTTGATAATCCAAGCGATGGATCATACATTTTCAATGGCGTCGATGTCTCGAATTACAAGGAGGGCAAGCGCACGCAGTACCGCAAGGGAAACATCCAATTCGTATTTCAAAGTTTTAACCTGATCGATGAACTCAATGTGTTTGAAAATGTGGAACTTCCCCTCCTTTACCTGAAGAAATCAAGCGCTGAACGGAAACAAATGGTCGCCGAAATCCTTGAACGGATGAAGATCGGACACCGCCGAAAACACTTTCCGCAACAGCTTTCCGGAGGCCAGCAGCAGCGGGTGGCCATTGCACGTGCAGTAGTCCCTCAACCACAACTAATCCTGGCCGATGAACCTACTGGTAATCTGGATTCCAAGAATGGGATCGAGGTTATGAACCTTTTGTCGGAACTGAATAAACAGGGTACCACGATCGTCATGGTCACCCACTCGCAACGCGATGCCGCCTTTGCACACCGGATCGTCAATTTATTCGATGGCCAGATTGTGACCGAAGAGGTAGCTAAACAACAGCACGCGCTCTAAGTATGGAATGGTTTCGGATCATCGTAATGGTATCTGCTTTCGTTGGCAGTTTACACCAGGTCATGGTCGCTCAAAAGAGATGGTCGCTCGACCAATGCATCAACTTCGCCTGGGATAAAAATTTTTCGGTCCATACGCAGGAATTAGGTGTCAGGATACGCAAGGCAGATTTAATGCAGGCTGGTAATGATCTTTTGCCGTCACTAAGTTTTCAGTCATCATTCAACCAGAACTATGGCAGGAGCATCGATCCCACCACAAACACCTACATCGATGTTCAGTTTTTTAACAATGGTTATGGGGTCTCATCTTCTGTTGATATCTTCAACGGCTTCATGAAACTGAACACCATCGAAATGCAGCGGCTGAATTATGAAGCGGAGAAGAACAGGTTGCAGCAGGTTCGGAATGAGGTAGCGTTCCTTGTCATCAACAGCTATTTTGATGTTCTGCTGCAACTGGGATTGTCGGCCATAGCATGGGAGAATTATCAGCTTTCAAGCAAACAGCTCGATTACACCACGAAATTTGTTGAATTGGGCCGGAAACCAGGCACTGATCTGCTTGAAACTGAGGCAAACCTTGCGGCCGACAGCTTTCTGCTCGTTCAGTCGTATCATTTGTTGGAACAGGCCACCCTTGGGTTGAAGTATCAGATGAACTATCCCCTGAGTGACAGTTTGGTGGTGGATACGCTGGTACCGTCGATTTTTTCAGGAACTATGGACACGCTGTCGATGGATGAACTGTTTCGTGCAGCTTCCTTAGCCTTGCCTGATCTGACCTATGCAAGGAATCAGCTTCAGGCCGCCAAAAAAGCCGTACAGATCAGCAAAGGGGCCTTCTCGCCAAGTATCGGGTTTTATGCCGGCTGGAGTTCATTATACACGGAAACCGATCGCGACAACAGCAACCAGATCATTCCGTTCTCCGACCAGATGTCGAACAACTCCAACGAGTACCTCAGCCTTGGGATCGAAATTCCCCTGTTCTCAAAATTCACCAAATACACCTCCTTGAGCAAATCGAAACTTAAATACCAGCAGGCCAAGATCCAGTATGAGGATGTTTCATACAAACTCCAAATTGGTGTAGAAAAATCGCTCACCGACTGGCGGTCGGCCAGGGCCGAATATGAATCCTCTCTCAGCCAGTTGGCCAAAAGCAGAAAGGCTTATGATGCCGCTGAGAAAAAGCTGGACAAGGGACTCATCAATATCATCGAATTCTACATCCAGAAAAACAAGTGGATCAAGGCAAAGACCGAAGTGTTGCGCACCGGACTGCAGGTGTTGCTAAAAGAACGGTACATCCGGTTTCTGCTCACCGGATCCTTGCTGGGAAGCAATTAACAATGGACAATGGACAATTGAAAATTGAAACGTGAATCACTATACCCTAATTCCCAATGCCTAATGCCTATTGCCTGATTTCGAATTTTGACTTTTAAACAACCCACATCATCATGGAATCCCAATCATCCCCCGGCATGGACCGGGTCATCACGGAGAAGCGATGGATTAAAAAGAAATACTGGAAATACATTGCCGGAGGGGTAATCATCCTTGCGGTCATCCTCTTTTTTATTTTCAGAGACTGGACCAGTACCGTCAGGGTGGAAAAGGAACGGATCACCATTGCCACCGTGCTTCATGGTGTTTTTAACGATTACATCACCAACGACGGCACAGCCGCTCCCATCTCAACGGTTTACCTTGATGCCTATGAGGGGGGAAAGGTGGAAGAGATCATTCTCGAGGAGGGCAGCATGCTGAAGAAGGGTGATATCATTATCAAACTTAGCAACAACGACTTGAACCTGAACATTCTCAACAGCGAGGCGCAGCTTGCTGAGAAGTCCAACTTTCTGCGGGAGGTCCGGATCAGGATGGAACAGGAAAAACATTCGCTCGAGCGGGAGATGTTGAATGCAAAGTTCGACCTCATCGCGAAAAAGAGAACCTGGGAACAGAACAAGGAGCTTTACAAAGACGAGCTGATTTCACATGATGAATTCATCAGGTCGGAGGAAGCATACCTGTTAGCCGATAAAACTCTTGAACTTGTGGTGCTGCGCCAGAAGCAGGACAACGAATTCAGGAACCTCCAGATTGAACAGATCACCGAAAACCTGAAAAACATGCAGATGAACCTCGCGTTGGTCAAACAGCAACAGGAATACCTGAATGTAAAATCGCCTGTCGACGGCCAGCTTGGCAGCCTGATGGTGGAGATCGGGCAATCGATCAGCCGCGGATTCCGGATCGGGCAGGTCAACATCCTGACCTCCTACAAGATCGAAGCCGACGTTGACGAACACTACATCGACCGGATCAGGCCCGGGTTGACGGGATATATCGAGCGGCCGAACGACACCCTTCAGCTTGAGATAAAAAAGGTTTATCCTGAAGTGCGTAACGGGCGGTTCAAAATTGACCTGGTGTTTACGGGCAAGCTCCCTGAAAACATACGTATTGGTCAGTCGTACTTCATCAAACTGCAGTTGGGCCAGCCCACTGAAGCCATCCAGATCCCGCAGGGAAGCTTTTACCAGGCGACGGGGGGGCAATGGATATTCGTACTGGACAAGAGCGGCCGGTACGCCACTAAGAGAAACATCAAAATAGGACGTAAAAACCCGCAATATTATGAAGTCATGGATGGTCTCGCGCCCGGAGAGCAAGTCATCGTTTCCGATTACGCCATGTTTGGCGACAACGATAAAGTGGAATTGGAATAATCAGCCTAAATAGTGTGCAATCATGATAAAAAATATTTTTCGCATCATTTTCCGCAACATTTCGCGACAAAAAGGATTCACCATCATCAACATTACGGGGCTGGCCGTCGGCCTGGCAGCTTCACTGCTTATTCTCATGTGGGTGATGGACGAACTGAGCTATGAGTCATTCAATGAAAATGCCGGTCAGATTTACATGGTACACCAGGATCAGTACTATACCGGGAAGCGTTTTCGGGTAGCAGTAACACCCCATCCCTGCGCACCGGTTTGGAAAGAGCGGATCCCGGAGATCAGGGAAACAGCCCGGCTGGTAATGCTTCCCAAAATGCTGTTCCGCATCGGTGATAAAGTATTTTTTGAACAGAACGTGAAGGCTGCCGACTCCGGTATCCTGAAGATCTTTACCCTTCCGCTGGTATCAGGCAATCTGCAGAATGCCATGCGTGACCCTCATTCGATCATTCTGTCGGAAACGCTTTCGGAGAAATATTTTGGCAACGGCAACCCGGTCGGTAAGGTTATCACCATTGAAAATAAGTATCCGTTCACGGTAAGCGCCGTCATGAAGGATCTCCCGAAAAATTCCGCTTTCAGCACCGTTAATGCTTCATATTTTGGAATGGATGCCATTATCCCCTATTCATTTCTGAAGGAGATCGGTATGGTGGACGATTCATGGGGAAACAACAGCATTCTCACCTATGCAATGCTGGAACGTGACGCAGACCTCCCATCGGTCAACAAAAAACTGACAGCTATTGTCCAAGAACATAATCCGGAGAGCAAGACACAGTTCTTCCTCTCTCCCTGGATGGATTTCCGCCTTCATACCACCTTCGGATTCGAAGCCGGTAAAGGGGCCATCGTCAGGGTTTACATATTTGTTGCCATCGCCATCTTCATACTGCTCATCGCCTGCATTAATTTTATCAACCTGGCCATTGCCAAAGCTGCAACCCGGGGAAAGGAGATCGGAATAAAAAAGGTTGCCGGCGCCGGCCGGTTGACGATGATCATCCAGTTTATGACTGAATCGGCTATGCTCGTATTCATCGCCCTGATTGGAGCACTCATTCTGGTTGGCCTGTTGTTAGGCGTATTCAATTCGATATCAGGGAAGAACTTTACGGTAGCCGACATCTTCCAGGCAAAATTCATTGCCGGTTTTATCATCACCGGGCTGGCGACCGCGATCCTGGCTGGTATCTATCCGGCGTTTTATTTGTCGTCGCTTAAGCCGGTCACCGTACTCAAAGGTGAAACGGTATCGGGAAAACGTAATGGACGATTAAGACAGGTACTTGTTGTAGTTCAGTTCGCGCTCTCCATATTTATTGCGCTTGGGGCCATTTTCATGTACCTGCAGTTAAAGTTCATGCAGGAAAAGGATCTGGGATTTGATAAGGAAAACGTCATCTGCATACCCCTGACCCGAAATATCAGGGCTAAGTACTATTCCTTGAAGAAAGAGTTGCTAAAGGAGCCAATGGTCCTTGGTGTTACAGCCGCTAATCACAACCCCACCATGATCGGCAGCAATGGCGGCGGGGCTTCCTGGAAAGGAAAGGACCCCAGGCAGGAGGTGCTGATCGGACAGAATGTAATCGATTATGATTATTTAAGCACGATGAAAATTAAGCTGGTGGCCGGGCGTGACTTTTCGCGCGACCACCCGGCCGATATGGGTGATACAACAGGTAATTTCCTGGTAAATGAAGAGGTGGTCAAGCTGATGGGCGGGGGCGATGTGGTAGGGAAAAGCTTCAGTTTCATGGGCCAGAAAGGTATTATTGTGGGGGTGATGAAAAACTTTCATTACAGCGGAGCGCAGGAGCCCATTGAGCCTATGGCCTTTGCGGTCAGCGACAGCAGAGCCTTCTCCAACATAGTGGTAAGGCTGGCGCCCGGAAATCTTCCGGCTACCCTGAAAACCGTGGAGAAGGTATGGAAAGGGGTTATTCCCGACTTCCCGCTTGAATACAGCTTCATCGACCAGGATTACAACAACCTCTACAGGACAGAAATGCGGATGGGTCTTCTGCTGAAGTATTTTACCATGGTGGCCGTGATCATCGCCTGTCTGGGGCTTTATGGTCTGTCGACCTACGCAGCGGGCCGGAGAACCCGTGAGATCGGGGTGCGAAAGGTGATGGGAGCCGACACCATCTCGGTGATTTTCGCCTTATCGAAAGAATTTCTTGTACTGGTGATCATTGCCATAGCTATTGCGTTTCCATTCGGCTGGTATGCCGTTCATAAAATGTTGCTTGAGTTTGCTTACCGTATCAATATAAACTGGCTGGTCTTCGGCGCCATCGGACTGGGTGCGCTGGCCGTTGCCCTCATTACCGTGAGTTTTCAGGCATACAAGGCTTCCTGTGTAAATCCTGCAATTGCACTAAAAACAGAGTGAAATACAATAATCCGATGCCATCCTGCGAAACATCAGGAAAAATGCTGAGAACAATTAATCTGATCCCATGAAACTTTTAAATTGTGCAACGATAATCACACTCACGATCCTGCTCCTGTCGTGTCAGGGCAATCGACTGGAAAACGATGAGGATAAACTCTCGGCTGAAATACTCCTGCAGGAAAAAGAGGAGGCAGAACGCATTGAACGTGAAAACAGGCTGGCCGATTCACTGAAAAAGCTCCCCCCCGGATTCCGGTTCAGGGAAGATCGTTCGGTTGATCCCTCCCACCCACCGGTGATCATCGACATTGCCGGAAGTCTTGAAAATATAAAAGATTTCGCACTTTCGGACGTGGCTTCCAAAATCACCTATATCCGGATGGAAAAGCTCCCCGATACCTCCTTCGCCACAGTAATGAGGTTCAAATATTACCTGATGGATTCGAATATCGTGGCGGTTAATCCCTCGGGAATCATCCTCTTTTCTCGAAACGGGAAATACAAGTGTACTGTGGTGAAGAATGAAACCACCGGTATTGAAGTAAGCGCCAACCGAATGACGGTTATGGGCAACAATACCTTTGTAGGCGGCGGCACCACCATTTGGTCGGCCGGTAACAACCTGTTCTACAAATACCGGAATTCGCTCACGGGTCAGTCGTATATCATGGAATATGATTGTTCACAACCTCCGGTGAGTCTTTCCATGGGATTTGACCCGGAAAAGCCTGACAAGATAAGGGGGATGGGCCGGATTGCCATCGATCTCAACCATGGGAAAAGAGTGGCTCCTCAAAAAGGTAATGTCAACGGTATGTGGTCCGCAGGAACTGACTTTATGTACCAGCAGCTGAGTTCCATGATGCTTGATCGAAACACCTATGTTCGGCAATTGTCCAGTCCATTCGATATGAACGGCAAATACTCCCTGGGGATCTTCGGTCAACAGGGTGATACCCTGGCGACTTTTACCCAGTTTGAAAAGGTGGACCGCTTTTCAAAAACGGTCATGCGGGGTACGGATCAAGGCGTCCAGTATGAAAATAAAGGAAGGTACTACATACGTAATGCATTTAACGACACCGTTTTCCTGGTGTTACCTCCCAACCGACTGTTACCGGTTTATGTACTGAGACTTGGCAAATACAAGCTGCTGAAAAAAGAAGGAGTGGATCCTGATTTCAACCTGAGTGGCAAAATAATCCCTGAAACCTGGGCCGATACCAGAAATTTCATATTTCTGACTTTCTCTAAAGACAGTTACAACTGTCCGAATACCCGAGAAAGCAAGCAACTGAAACAATACTATGCGCTCTTCTCCAAATCGACCCGTAAGCTCTGCCTTGTGAAGGGCGATCCGTATAACTATGACCCTGATATTCTGAAAAATAATCTGGATGGCGGAGTGTCTGTATGGCCATCCTCCTGGATGGTGGGCAACCATGGCGAGATACTGATCTCATTGAAGGGAAAAGAGCTGAAAGAACACGTAAAATCTGCCGCGTTCAGCGCCTCAACTGCCCCGGCGGCAAAAAAGAATGAGTTGCTTAAATTAATCCAATCATTACGCGATGATGAAGACATCCTGATGGTTGTCGAATAATTACAAAGCCAATGATCAATCCATTTAGAATTGTTTTTCGCAACCTCATACGTAAACCGGTTTACTCCTTGATCACCCTGTTGGGGTTTACCCTCGGTGTGATGGCCAGTTTATTGATCTACCTGTGGGTGCTGAATGAATTGAGCTATGAAAAGTTCCATCCCGGTCATGACCGGATTTACCGGGTACTCACGCTTGCCAAAGAGGGCGATGAGGTGGTGAAATCGGCCGGGTGCTACCGACCGGTTGCGAAAACCCTGAAGATGAGCTACCCGCAAATCGAAAGCGCCACCTACCTCAGTTTCGATTCAGAGGACTCCCCCCTGAAAAGGGAGCAGGGTGACGAAAAGATCGAGGCACGCTGTATGAGTACCAATGAGGATTTCTTTGCCATTTTCAGCGGATTTACTTTCCTTGAGGGCACACCGGAAACCGCATTTTCAAAACCATCAAACACTGTGCTTTCGGAGGAGGTCGCCCGAAAATTGTTCGGCAAGGAGCCGGCTTTAGGCAAAATTGTCGTCAGTGACAAGTATGATAAGAACATTTATATCGTAAGCGGAGTTGTTCGGATACCAAAGCAAAGCCACCTCGATTTCGGGTTTGTTGTTTCAGGGAAATGCAACAGGTACGCTTATTTGGAGGACAGCTGGGGCGATAAAGCTCATGTGCGTGTTTACATCAAACTTGTACAGAATGCTTTGATCGACGACAAGTTTCTGAATTCCATTGCCAACCACCTTGGCCGGTTCACCAGGCTGAAGGATAAACTTGTATTTCAACCGCTGACTGATATCCATCTGCACACCGATTACCAGACATACCTCTATGATAAAAACATCAGCAACTCCAAGTATGTATGGATCTTCTCCGGGTTGGCCCTGTTGATCATTCTCATGGCGGCACTGAATTTTTCGGTGTTGTCGGTGGCGCGGTCATCGGAGCGGTCAACAGAAATAGGTATCAAAAAAGTGTGTGGCGCCGAACGATCCGGTATTATCCTTCAGTTTATGGGCGAAGCGGTTGTACAAACCACGGCCGCCACGCTGATAGCCCTCTTTCTGATCTGTTTGATCCTGCCCTGGTTCAATGCATTTACCGGGCAATCCCTCACCATGAATTATTCTTTCGGGCTGATGATCAGTATTCTGCTGTTAACGGTTTTAGTGGGGATTGTTGCAGGTATTTATCCCTCCTTGTACCTGTCCTCCTTAAAAACCACCAGAATCTTCCGGGGCGGGAGCCAAACCGGGTCGAAGAGCAATTTTACGAGGCTACTGGTGGTGATACAGTTTAGCATCGCTGCCTTCTTCATCATTGTCACATCGTTCTTTATCAAGCAGCTAAATTATATCCAGGGAAAAGATCTGGGTTTCGACCGGAAAAATATCGTGGTCATTCCAACAGGTCTTTGGTATGAGAACAGATCTTTTAAAGATGAGTTGCTGAAGAATACCAACATCCTGGGGGTAACTGCAACCGCCAATGCTCCCATTGACTTCAACTGGCAGGTGAGGCTTGCTATCGACCATGCCGGCCGTTCCGACAGCATCAGGGCCGCCATGATTTGGGCGGATGAGGACTTTGCTAAAACCTATAAATTGGAAATTGTAAAGGGACAATTCCTCCGGATGGATTTCGATGGATTCTGGAAAGCCCTGGAAGCTGATACCGGCCGAAAACCTTTTGGAGAGGAGCGTTTTTCCTTACCTGCTGTCATCAATGAAGCAGCTGAAAAGGCCTTCAGGTATAAGAATCCTATCGGAGAGCGAATCGGGAACTATGTCATAGTCGGGGTAGTAAAGGACTTTCATTTCCGTCCGCTTCATTATCCAATCGGTCCGTTGATCATGACCTACGATCCGCAGAACATCATGACAATGAATGTGCGCATATCAGACAATAACCGGGCAGAGACCTTGAAATACATTCGCGATGTTTACCGGAAACACCGGCATTCGAGAGGATTTTCCTACAGTTACTTCGACGACCTGCTGGCCCGGAAATACCAGGATGAGGTGAGGCTTCGCAACCTGACCCTGATCTTTTCGGCCCTGGCCATTATCATCGCCATGCTTGGCATCCTGGGTATGGCAGTATTTTCCTGCACCCGCCGCACCAAAGAAATCGGGATCCGCAAAGCCAATGGTGCCTCCATATCCGAAATCCTGTTCATGCTGAACAAAGAGTTCCTGAAATGGGTGGTGGTGGCTTTTTTGATCGCCATACCGGTAGCCTGGTATGCCATGTACCAGTGGATCGGAAATTTTGCTTACCGGACCGGACTCAGTTGGTGGGTATTTCTGCTGGCAGCCTGTCTGACCCTGTTCACAGCCCTGATTGCTGTAAACTGGCATGCCTTCAGTGTGGCCCGAAGAAATCCTGTTGAGGCGCTGCGAGATGAATAAATGATTCCATAACCATCGCTGCTATGTTTAAACATATTATAAAAATCACACTGCGGAATTACAGGAAGAACCTGTTGTTTACCCTGATCATTGTATTCGGACTGGCCATCAGCATGGCCACCATTCTGGTCATCACCCGTTATGTCATCCAGGAATACAGCATGGATAAATTCCATAGGGCGTATAATAATATTTTCCTTCTCATGAATATTGCCTCCGATGGCAACAGCTCAACGGTAAAACAGGACTGGGCTGAGAAAATCAGATCCAGCTATCCTGAAGTCAAAGAGACCTGCCGCATTGACCGCATCGAGTTCAATGTGATCCAATCATCTGGTCCCATAAGACTAAAACAAATATTATCCACTGACCCCTCCTTTTTCAACATCTTTTCATTTCCTGTTGTTCAGGGAGATTCGGCCAATCCATTACCTGATCTGCAATCCATCGTTATCACCGAAAGTACTGCCAGTAAGCTTTTTGGCACTGATGAACCTTTGGGAAAAACAGTTAAAATAAAACTCGATGATAAGGAAGAGCTGTTGACGGTAACCGCCATTACCAAAGATCCTCCTTCAGATTCCAGAATTCAGTTCGAGGCGCTGGTTCCCTTTGAGAATAAATCCTTTCATTACCGCATGATGTCATTCAGCAGCATGAAAAAGGGCATTCACCAGGTAATTTATATGTGCGATATCTACCTGTTAATTCAGCCAAAAGCCAATATTCCCTCGATGGATAACCGGCTGAAAAATGAATCCTACAGAGAAATGAAAGAAGATGGCTTTTTTTCTTACCTGAAATTCCATCCTTATTCAGAGGTTTATTTTGATAAAACACAAACCGACAGCTTTAAACATGGCGATAAAGCCATGCTTTTTGTCTTCAGCTCGCTGGCTTTTCTGCTGATCCTGCTGGCCTGCATCAACTACATTAACCTGACGACTATAAAAGCTTTTTCACGTACCCGGGAGATCGGCTACAAGAAAGTTTCCGGAGCTTCACGCAAAATACTGACCCTGCAGTTCCTTTTTGAATCGGTCGGTCTTTCGGTCATTGCATTTATTTTTGGAATATTCTTATCGAAATATTTGGCCAGCATGTTCAGCAAGCTCGTCAACAGCGGGGTGGATGTCACCTGGTTTTTCGGGTTCCCGCAGCTCCTTTGGGTTTTGCTGTTCATGTTAATCCTCGGACTGATCTCCGGTTATTATCCATCCCTGTATCTCTCCCGGATAAAAACCTCGGAACTGTTCAATAGCCGGAGTATGACCAACAAGCACATTCTACTGCTGCCCAAAAACCTTTTCATCTTCCAGTTTACCATTGCTATCACCCTGATTATCTCCGCCATGGTAATTGAAAAACAACTGAATTTTATCAATACCAAGGATCTCGGATTTGATAAAAACAACATGTTACATCTTACTATACCCAGTGAGATCAAACCCTTTGCACTGAAATCGGAGTTGATGAATAGTCCGGGCATCTCCAATATCACCCTCTCTTACGGAACTCCTGCAAAACTGGCGGCTACCGATGGAAAATATTGGTTCATCTCAACCGATACTTCCTTTATTCCCACTTTCGGGATCAGGATCCTGGAGGGAAGGAATTTTGCACCGGGGGATAAGAATGTCTGCCTGGTCAACGAAACCCTCATGAAGGAAAACAAATGGGAGGATTTTCGCGGAAAGCGAACCGACAACGGCGAGATCATCGGGGTGGTGCAGGATTTTCATACCAGTTCCCTGTATGAGAAAATCGTTCCGGTTGAGATTGATTTCAATACTTCCTTTCTCTTCGACATGAGTATAAAATTGAATGGCGCCGATACCAAAGGAACGCTTGATTTCATTAAGGCCACATGGAAAAAGATGGCCCCTTACAGCCCGATGGAGTATTATTTTTATGACGACTGGATCGGCAGGCAATATAAAAAAGATGAAGCCTTTGCAAGACTAATTTCTGTGTTCACCTTTATTGCCATATTGATATCCTGCCTGGGATTATTCGGACTGCTTGTATACGTGATCGAACGACGGGCAAAAGAGATCGGCATCCGCAAGATCAATGGAGCCGAAACCCTGGAAATCCTGGTGATGCTCAACAAAGACTTTTTAAAATGGGTAGCTATTGCATTTGTGATTGCCGCTCCCATTGCCTGGCTCCTCCTGTACAAATGGCTCCAGAATTTTGCTTACAAGACAAGGCTCAACGGGTGGTTTTTCCTGCTCGCCGGATTGATCTCAGTGGCCATTGCCCTGCTGACTGTGAGTTGGAAAAGTTGGCTGGCGGCACGACGTAACCCGGCGGAGGTGTTGCGAGAGGAATAGAATCATTCAATACTGAAAATGTGACAGAATCAATATAACTGATACCGAAACTGATAAAAACTTAGTTACAGATGAATGATCTTATGTTCATTTTCAGGATCCTGAAACGGAATCCGCTCTCTTTTTTCGTCAATGTCATTGGACTGAGTGTAGCATTAACCACCGTGATCTTTACCCTCACCTACATCCGGTATGAGTTGAGCTTTGACCGTCATTTCAAAACCAAAGACCGTGTGGTAAGACTATACAGCCGGGTAACCGATAATACAAGCACCCAGGTATATGGTATTTCCCTGCGCAGCGCTTATTCCCAGCTTCCCGAAATGGTACCCGAAGTGGAAGCTGCCGTTCAGTTATATGGTGGCTGGCCGGCATCGGTTCAAACCAAAGAAACCAAAGCAGAGAAAGTCGGGATTTTTTATGCCGACCCTGAATTTTTTAAAGTTTTCGGACTTGGACTCCGCCTTGGTGATGAAAAAACCGCACTGGTTGGGGCCAAAAACGCTGTAATAACATCTTCTGTTGCAGAAAAACTTTTCCATTCTACCAACTGCATTGGGAAATCTGTGGAAGCAGATGGAGAACAAGTGGTGATTACCGGGGTAATGGATGAGATTCCAAAAAACTCGCATCTGAATTTCGGAATCCTGATCTCTATACCAACACTCGATATGAGATGGTTGTCATCAAGCCTCGAATTTCAAACCTATTACCTGCTGAAACCCAATACAGATTTTAAAGCAGCCAGCGAAAAAATTGCAGCTGCCAATAACAGGCTCATGAAAGACTGGGCAAGCAACTGGCATGCAAAAATACAATCGGGGGTGGAACCGCTTACCGACCTGTACCTGTATTCGGAGGCAGGTTCATTTATCCCGATCCATGGCAGTACAAAACAAATCGTGATCGTGGGATTGATTGCGTTGTTTGTCCTGCTTACAGCATTGGTCAGCTATATCAATTTGTTTATCATTCAAGGCGAAAAACGTATTGTCGAAATATCAACCCGTACCATGTTCGGCGCGACCAAAGCCAGTATTGCCAGGCTGTTTTTTTTGGAAACATTGATCGTTTTTCTTTTTTCTGCTGTTTTAGCATTTCTGATTATCTATATAGAAATGCCATACCTGTCAAACCTGTTGCAATCAAAAGTTGACCTTTCCGATCTGCTGTCATTTGGAGGAATTCTTTCTGTTATGATTGTGCTGATGGTACTTATCGTGGTTACATCAGGCTATCCTGTACTTTATCTTTCGAGAATGAAATACGCGTTGGGGTTGAGGGGAAAGATTTCGGGGAGCGGAAACAGCAACTGGTTATCGATCGCATCGGTATTTGTACAGTTCATGGTAGCCTCATTCTTTATTAGTTGCGTTGTTATTATTATAGCGCAATTATCTTTTATGCACCGGGTACCGTTAGGATTCGATAAGTATAATGTTATCACCATCAGCAATTGCAGTACTCCCATCTCAAAAAAGTATGAAAGCATTAAAACAGAATTGTTGAAACTTCCGTTTGTTACTGCCGTTTGCGGAGGAGAACATTTTATGGGCGGGGGATGCAGTGGCCAGGTCATCAGGAATGTAACCGATGCGGAAAATAGCAACAAGGCGATCAACGAATACCGCGAAAAGCCCGGTTTTGGCGAGCTCATGAATTTTAAGTTGATCGATGGTCGGTTTTTTCGACAATCCATGGCCGACAGCCAGGCGGTCGTATTAAACGAATCGGCAGTCAAATTACTCGGTTTAAGTCCAAAAGCCGGACAAACAATTATTTACAGGGACGAACGGGTTGAAATTATTGGTGTGGTGAAGGATTTTTATTATGAGTCCAACCCTGGTGAGGCCATTGAACCTTTAGTCATTGCCAATTGTTTCTGGGGAACCCCGAACATTTACATCCGTAGCAACAGTCCGTTGACAGAAAGCCAATTGAAGCAGATAAAGACAGTTTTTCATTACTTTGATAATAATTACATCTTTAACCACAGTACCTTGGCTGATATCTTTGATGGTATGTATAAGAAAGAAAACCGGCTTGCTCAAATGGTTTTCATCGGAGGAACCGAAGTGGTCATCATCAGCCTGCTCAGTTTACTCGCGCTGACTATTCTTAAAATTTCACGCCGCACGAAGGAGATCGGAATCAGGAAGGTGAATGGAAGCACGGTTTTAGAACTTGTTTCCGGATTGTTAAAGGAGACGATAATTATGGTCGCCGGCGCCATCCTCGTTGCTTCCCTGGCAGGTTACCTGGTAATGGACAGATGGCTTTCGGATTATGCAGCACGCATTCATCTCACACCGGGATATTTTTTGTTAAGCGCCTTGTTCGTTTTCATCATCGCCTTTGTTGCAACGATATGGCAGGCCTGGCGGGCAGCCACAAGCAATCCGGTGGAGGCGCTGAAGTATGAATGAATTCTGATGGTCATCTATCTTCACTTGATTGACCAAGAAACCTAAACCATGAAACTGACGAAAACAGATACCGCAAAATTCCGGAAAATATGCATTGCATTGTCATTGGTGGTTCTTTGCCCGCTGCAGGAGCGCTTGTATTATTATAAAGTGCAAACCGTCAATCCGGGCGGGCAACAAGAGGTAAAAACCTGACAGCGGGAGTGTTCAGATCGCTTTGTCAAAGATTCAATAAACTGGTGTTTATTTAAAGACCAGGGGACGGACCCATGCACCTTGGCTCGTTCCGGGAATCGGCAGACCTGTGCTTATGATCCGTTTATCGCACCTGGTGAGCATTACATCATTTTTTTGTGTATCCGATCAGATAGGCCGGTAACCATCTCGCCGGGTTCTTCTCCGGTAAAAACAGCCATGGTTGATGTAAAAGGCCCGGAAGGTAAAACTTTAATGAGAAAAACATTCGGGAAAGAGACCGGAATCAAACCGGCAAACAGATCCAAAGGAAACTGCTTCACTGATCTGACGGTTGAACATCAGAAAAATATGCATCGAAGGAAAATACAGTCCATCAACCTGTAAAAGGACTGTTATGCCATTTTTTCGTGCGTCATTTACGCCGTAATTCAGGATGTAATCTTCTTCAGCAATTACGATTAACGATAAAAAAATTATGATGAAAAAACTATGAAATTAAAAACCATTAACAAATGAAATCAATTGTATATATGAAATACGGACCTCCTGAAGTTCTTCTTCGGAAAGAGGTCGAAAAACCCACTCCCGCGAACCATGAAGTTCTCGTCAGGGTTATAGCTACCAGCGTGACCACCGCCGATTGTATGATGCGCAGGGGCGATACCGCTTTAAGCAGGATATTCCTGGGATTCAGAAAACCGAGGAAAAAATATCAAATCCCCGGAACCGAGTTCTCAGGCGTTGTTGAATCGGTTGGTCAAAAAGTCAGCAAGTTCAAACCCGGCGATGAGGTGTATGGTTTCAGAGGCTTTGGAACCGGTTGCTATGCCTCGTACAAATGCATACATGAAAATGGTTCGCTGGCCCTGAAGCCGCGTAACATGGATTTTCGCGAAGCCGCATCCATCGTTGACGGTGCATCAACGGCGTTGTTTTTCCTGAAAGAAAAGGCAGGTATCCGGAATGGGCAGAAAGTCTTGATAAATGGAGCATCCGGCAGCATCGGAACATTTGCCGTTCAACTGGCAAGCTATTTCGGCGCAGAGGTGACAGGCGTTTGCGGTACCAGGAACATGGAGCTGGTTAAACTGTTGGGAGCCGAAAAAGTCGTGGATTATACCAAATACGATTTTACCGAAACCGTCAATACCTACGATATCATCTTCGACACCGTGGGAAAAAGTAACTTTATCCATTGCAGGAAGGCGCTTAAACCCGGTGGCAAATACATGGTGACGGTTATGACATTTAGGCACGTTCTGCTGTCGTTGCTAACCCGGATCGGGAAGGGTAAGAAGGTGATCTTTTCCATGTCGGTCGACAAGACGGATTCCTTGAATTTTATCCGGACCATGGTTGAAGCCGGAAACCTGGTAACTATTATCGATAAGGAATATTCCCTCGAAGAAATACAGGAGGCCCACACCTATGTTGAAAAAGGTCATAAAACGGGAAGCGTGGTGATTACCGTCAACAATTAACCGGGATATGAAAAAACGTTACAAAAGGCTATTGAAAATTGCAATTTACTTCTTTAAACCTCTTGATTAAATCATAAATTTATGAAAAATCTGATATTCATTATTCTTGTCCTTTTTATCTCGATGGCGATTTTCGGGCAGGTGACAAAAACGACAGATCAGGATTTATTGAATCATTATCCCCTTCCAATAGTGGATAAGCGTGTTGAACTTCTGAGCATCGTCTTTCGCCTGGCGGGGAATTTTGAATACAACGAGGACGCTTACCGGAGCTATGTTTCGGATATTCACAACCACTTCGACAAGTACAAGAATCATCCCCTTATTGTCTTTGCCAAAGAAATGAGCGATAAAAACGGTGTCGGTTTTGATGCCGTGCAGGCGATGGCAATTTACTTGAAACAGCCACCTTTGTTGGATCCGCTGGCTCCATTTTCCTCAAAAATCCCGGAACGAAGATGGGGGCAGGACAATGCCGGTAAATTCGTGGCGCTGTTGAAACAGTTCTACATTGATGCCCGATGCGATGCCTTCTTCGCGGAACACGAAACCCTGTATCAAACCGCGCAGGAAAGAATCATACCGGTTTACAAAGCCCTGGATCTAAACTGGTACTATCAATTTTATGGTACAGTGACGGATGGAAGCCTGAACATCATCGCCGGATTGGGGCTTGGTGGGGGCAATTATGGCCCAAAAGCCGTACTTTTCGATGGTTCCGAAGCCATCTATGCCATCATGGGAACATGGTTGATTGATAGCGCCAATATGCCTGTTTATCCTGTGGATCAATACCTGCTCACCCTTATCCATGAATTCAACCATTCCTGGGTAAATCCCCTGACAAAAAAATATGAAAAGGAATTTGAAGATGGTGGAAAAAAACTCTTCAACCTCATGAAAGAAGGCATGGGGAACCAACATTATAACAGCTGGCAGACCATGATGAATGAGTCGCTGGTAAGGGCCTCGGTGATCCGTTACCTGTTGAAGCACCACCCCGACGGCAAAGCAGCCAAAGACCAACTGATCTCTGACTTCGGCAGGGGATTCTTCTGGATAAAAGGTCTTGTTGAGACCCTGGGTATTTATGAAAAAAACCGGGACAGATATCCGACTCTTGAGCATTACGTCCCGGTTCTGGTTGATTTTTACAACGGGGTTGTTGTCAAAAGTGTTTCGATGTTTGAAATAGCAGAATAAGCATGGATCGGCAATCAACAATCGCATTATCTTCGTAAATAGAATTCAGGTTTGTAACAATCATGAATAGTTTATAATTTTAAGCTCTGAATTCTGTCAATTTCTTCATAAAAAATGTTTTAAATCTACAGGACATGAAAAAAATCCTTAATTATCTGTTGGTCTCGGCCCTTGGAATCCTCTCCCTCACAGGCTGCCAGGAACGTAAACTTTTTAACGACACTGAAAAGCAAGCTATCCGCGATACCATTATCAGTCTTAGCGACGAGGTGCTCGGTTATGCCCAGAACGCCAATACCGAAGGGACTTTTAAATATCTCAGCGAGGATTCAGCTGCAGTTTTTATTTCCGGCGGCATGGCGTATAACCGGGAAGAAATAATATCGAAATTTTCAAAAGAATACAACGCGGTTAAATCCCAGACAATAGAACCTGTCGATACCCGGGTCATCGTATTTTCGCCAACTTCAGCAACCTGGATCTCGGTTTGTAAGCACCACATTGATTTCAAAGACGAGACTACTATGGATCAATTGCTGACCGAAACCTGGATCTGGCAACGCGAAGTCGCGGGCTGGAGGGTGATTCATTATCACGAAACCTACCTGACCCTTCCGGACGCCTGTAAAAAGGCAACTGTCGAAAACGGCGTAAAAGAACTGGCAAAGTCGCTGGAGGGGAAGACCCTCAAACCGGAGGATATGCCCGCGATTCTCACCAACTTTTTAAAGTTATACCCCGAAATTTATGGCTCCACCCTCGCTTTTGCACCGACTGCCGAAAACGGGAACGTTCATCGTGCAGCGCCGTACATCTACCGTTCAGGAAAAGAGTTCAAACAGGTCTCCCTGCCCGAATCGTATGATTATACCGTAAGCGAATGGTATGCGGTGCCGGTCGCAACAAAAAAACCGGTTTGGAGCAATCCCTATTTTGATGATGGTGGCGGACAGGTGGTCATGATCACTTACTCCCTGCCGGTATACGACAAAAACAATAACCTCCTCGGTGTCCTGACTGGTGATTTAGAGGTAAAATAAAAGGTGAAGCAGATTAGATCTTCACGATCTTGTTGGTGACAACCTTGTTGTCGAAAGTGAACCGGAGATAATAGATCCCGGGGTTCAGATCTTTTGTCTGGCTGTTGATTTCACCGGTATGCAAGCCTTCTGCCTGGCTCTGGGTTTTCAAAAGCTTCGCTGAGATTTTTCCGGTAATGTCGAATAAATCGATCGATACCGACATGTCTTTCCTCAGATAGTAATTATAGGTCAACTTTTCATTGAACGGATTCGGGTAGAGAATAACCGAAACATCCGATTGATCGGGCTTTTGCGTTGGGTCCAGTCCGGCGATCACTTCGGTTTCAACATGCTGGTTGACATTCATTGTGGCCTTACGGGTTGTTACCGGTGCTTGTCCGCCGATCTGGTAGTTAACAATGCTCAGGGTCAGCACAGGATAACGGTACCCGGCCGCGTACCAGAGATATCTTTCGGAATGAACTTCGGTTGAACCGCACATGTACCGTTCCATTCCATTCCGGGCAACTTTAATCCGGAGGGTATTTTTAAGTACCCTGTCGGGAAGAATCAAGGTTCCGAAAGCGTCGCCATCCACGGTATATTCACCGGAATAATCGATACGCGTGGTTTCTTTAAAGGTGGAATAAGCGCTATAGGTATCGCCAATGTGGGAACCATACGTAAACGGGTAGTTCATTTTCCGGATCGGATCGGTATAAACAAGGGCGATCTCATTATCATTGCTTATCATCCCAACCTCTTCAAATCCGTTCTCATCGGCATTGTAGAAATATTCATATCCACCCTCATTGAGTACCAGATTATAAGCGCCCACACCGTTAAGAGCCTTGACCGGAACGGTACTCATCTGGCCTGCCGGCTTGGTTTCTGTACTCTGAAGTTTGGAAAAATCCCATATCAGATTTGCTCCCGAAGCGCCGGGTTCCATAAACTGGGTTTCCTGAACGGAGGCAGTCTCACCCGGAATCAATCCGTTATTTTTCTGATTCAGTGATATCTGTGCAAATAAACTCACCGCTGTTACTACTAAAATTGAGATCAGGAATATCTTTTTCATGGCTATATTTTTTACAAATATAAAGAAAAAAAATGGCTGGAGTTCCTTTAACGAAGATTTAACAGTAGGGATCCGGCATCAGAACCGGAGGAGATTTAAATTTCGAAAAAACGATTATTTTTACATCCGGTTTGAATTCAATGGATTTTCACCTGATAACCATAGAAATGTGTTGATTCATATCAACAGGTAAAGAAATTATCAACATAAATCTGTTCATAAAAGTTTAAATGATGAAATATATCGGAGCACATGTAAGCGCCTCAGGCGGAGTCGAAAACGCACCGTTGAATGCCCATGAAATCGGGGCAAAAGCTTTTGCCCTGTTCACCAAAAACCAGCGACAGTGGAAATCAGCGCCCCTCACGAATAACTCAATCCGAAACTTCAGGGAAAACTGTGATAAGCACGGGTACAAATCTTTTCAGATTTTGCCCCACGACAGTTACCTGATCAACCTGGGACACCCGGAAGCCGATGGGCTGGCCAAGTCGCGGGAAGCTTTTATCGACGAGATGTCGCGCTGTGAACAGCTTGGGCTCGACCGGCTGAATTTCCATCCCGGCGGATCACTCGGAAAGATTTCGGATGAGGAGTGCTTAGAGCGGATTGCCGAATCGGTTAACATCGCCCTTGATAAAACCAGGGGGGTGACTGCCGTTCTTGAAAATACGGCGGGCCAGGGAAGTAATCTGGGTTATAAATTCGAACACCTGAGATACATTATCGACCGCGTGGAGGATAAATCACGCGTCGGCGTGTGTATCGATACCTGTCACTCTTTTGCAGCCGGTTATGACCTTTCAACACCCGATGGATTTACTGCAACTTTCCGGGAGTTTGACCGGATCATCGGTTTTCAATATCTGAAAGGGATGCACCTGAATGATGCCAAAAAAGGGCTTAACAGCCGGGTCGACCGCCACGACAGCCTTGGAAAGGGAACTCTCGGGATGGAGGTTTTTAAACTCCTCATGCATGATCCCCGGTTTGATGATATGCCCCTGATTCTCGAGACACCCGATGAATCAATTTGGAAGGAAGAGATAAAACTGCTGTACAGCTTTTGATGGCTCTTCAACACATCCCGGAAGCGCTACCTTACGGTTTTTGTCTTAATTTCTCCAGCAGCGCCTGAGATAGATCCCAAAGCTTTTTTCCGTTCCCGGGATTGGAAGCTTTTTCATCGATTTCTTTCCTGCTCATAAGAAAGAAATAGTCATAGGGTTTTCCTTTCTGATCGGGTGAAGCGGCCAGGTAAACAACCGGAATGGCAGCCCTGGCAGGCGATCGGAAAAAGATAGAAAATACCAGTTTGAGCAAAGGCTGAAAAATTAAAGGCGCCTCCCTTGCGATATTGGAATTCACCGGGCCCGGACAAAGGGCAAAAACCGAGCCGCGAACCGCTTCATCAGCATTAATTCTCCTGGATAACTCGACAGAGAAGGTCGTAAGCAACAGCTTGTAATACCCGTAAAGTTCGATGGACTTTCCGATGGAATAATCGCGATAGATCCCGAATCCATCCCAGTCGAACTTATCAGGATTACGGTGGCTTTCGGAAGAGACCAGGACAATGCGCGAAGGCTCGGGTTTACAAGCGAAACAACCGTATTCGATCAAAAGGTTTATAAAAACAAACTTTGAGAAATAGTTGACCATGAACATCTCTTCGAGACCCTGCGGGGTTTTTCTGCTTTTTTTAGGCACAATTCCCGCATTGCTGATGTAAATGTCGATCGGGCCGGCCTCATCGCGAATCTGTCGGGCCAGCTTTTCAATGCTTTCCATATCCGAGAAATCGACCGGAAGCATTGTTACCCTTGGATTTCCGGATAGTTTTTTGATCAGCTCCCCCTTCCCCGGGATCCCGCTGCGACAGGCCATTACCAGGCGGGCTCCGCGACGGGCAACATCAAGCGCCACCGCAAAGCCCAGTCCCGAGCTGGATCCGTCAACCAGAACAGTTTTTCCATCGAGCCGATCCTCCGGTTTCAGGGTTCCCGCGGGTGGAAGTTTCCTGAACAGGTCGCGGATTCCTGTTAAGGTTGCAGTAAAAGGGTTGTTGTATTTCTTTGTTTTATGGTCGTTGATGTTTGTCATACAGTTTGGCTATATAGTCCTGGTAGCGTTTCGTGTGCAGGTCAATGTCCCCCTGAGTCAGATTGAAATCAGCGAGCGAATAATGGTGGGTTCCGTATTTTCGGTGTGGATGGCTTACCTCATGTTCCTGAAATCGCTGGATCAGGTCGGGGGTCAGACCTCCGTCCAACTTATAAATCTTTGACATCTCTTCCAACGAACTGGAAATCAAATCATGGTACCAGAGGTCGGTGAATTTATTTCCATTTCCATCCTTTAACCGGTAATCCAGCGCTTTATCAAGCATATACCCTATTTTCCGCACCCAATGCCTTGCTATCTGTCCGGGATCAACCTTCTCACAAAACATCAGCGAGTTGTAGGTAAGCATGCTTAAATACGAGGGAACGGATTCGTAGATGGTCCGGTGGGGCCAGATAAAGTGAACCGCTCCGAAATGCTTTTCAATCAAATCGGGAAACTCAAGATGATGGGGGGTTTTCAGCACCCACCTTTTTGCCGGATGGATCCACTGTAAAAATTTCATGATCTTCGCCGCATAGGCATAGGCATCCGACTGATCCGATCGCTCTAGCCAGGAAGCGTAAGTGGGCACCGGCATCATCGCTTCGGGTGTGGTGCTCATAAAGCTAAGGTCAAGCATCAGGATGTCTTCTTCCGGTTGCAGGGCGTCGATGGGATGAACCGCGAAGAAACCGGGCGAAATCAGCCGTACCGCCCTGACTGATAAATTGGCCATTTTAATGCGGCGGTCACCGGGCTTTGGGTACACGGTGGATGGACTGTGTTGCCGGGCTCCGGAAAAGACCGGGGTTAAAAATTGATCCTGGTACAAATTCAGATCGAGTGGCATGGGATTGATAACTTCCCAGCTTGGAATAACCCGGTGATCGGGATCGGCTGCGAGTAGCCGCTGCAATTTAGTGGTTCCGGTCCGTTGCAACCCTACAATGATCCATGCGGGATAGAGCGGCTGTTCAAGGATTTGCAGATATTTTTTAAAGTAATAGGCAGCCCTGAGCCTGATGCTGAGCAGACTGACATAGCGCTGGCGTGTAATAAACCTTCCGACCGGATGAAGATTTGCTTCATGGTTGATGGACCAAAGTAACCGGTCGAGGGGTTCATCATTAAAATCGGGGCCAAAATCCGACAATCCCGTTGTTTTTTTCGCAGTCCGGATCAAATCATCCTTATCAAGTTTCAGTTTTGTTCCCAGCGGATAGGTGGCTTTCCATCCCGCGTTTAAAAACCTGAACCAGAAAGGATTCTTTCGGAAATTTTCTTTAAGCAAGTCAATGTTGTACATCATTAAGAATCAAGAGTATCAATATAATCAGTAGGTAATATCGACAATTCAGAATTTCGAAATTCACCGGGGAGTTTTAACTATTTCGCAGAAAGGTTCCACCGGATTTTCGCCGGGGTGCAAGCGATACCAGCGCCAGAGCATGGTCCCTTCCCTGTGTCCGCAGGTACTGATCCAGTTGGGATGACCCGGATCGTTATGTGCCACAATTACACGCACCGATCCGTCGGGGTTCTGATGGGCGGTCGCCTTATTAATACAGATGGTGAAATACCGGTAGTCGAGCGATTCCATCCAATAATTGTTCAATTGGAAATTCCAGGAATCGCATTGCGGAGGCTTCACGGTAATTACCAGCGACTCATCGTCATTCAGCTTCCAATGGCTGTGATAGTAAAAAATATCGGGATCGCCTCCGGCTGCATCCGAAACTGCAGGGTCAAACAAGGGCAGTTTATTGGTATGCTTTTGAAATCCGTTCGCCCATTTGGCAAAAAGCAGCGACGCGCCTGCAACAAACATCGAGGCTGTTTGTAAGCCTTTGTCAATTGCGGCAGGCGTGATGGGATCGGGATATGTTCTTCCGTCGAGGTTTTCAATATGGATTTCGGCCGGTACTTCTTCAAAACGATTCAAAAAGGTCTGCCTTACAATCAAAAGAGAGGTACTTTCATCCGTCTTCAACCAGTTTTTCCCCCGGGGCTCAGGGCTCAGGATAATCTCAAACGAGCCATCCGGTTCTGTCACCAGATCTTTGCCCTCAAGAGATCCGCAGGGGGCCAGCCCGCCGGTGGTTCCATAATTCCCGTTGCGGGTAAAGAAACCGATATAGTCAACGGTATTTCTTTTGCCTTTAATCCTGTAACAATATTTTCCGGAGATCTGGGCATTAAAGTAGTGGTTATCGGGATTATCGGCGCCAAGTTTTATTGTTTCATGGGCAGTTCGACACAGTACCGGGAATGCCGGGTCCCCGTATTCGACAAAAGCTTCCAGTCCACCCCGGGTCAACCGGGTCAGATATCTCAAACCTTCAGCCTGATTAAAAGGATCGCTGGGGGCTCCCGGAAACATCAGAGAAGCACCGGCGCTTTTCAGATTATCACAGAACGCTTCCCAGGCTTTCCCCGAAACAACCCGCTGGTCGTGTATATCGGCCTCCGTTTTACCCGAAAGCGCCAGTCGGGCGCTTCGGAAAAATTTCAGGATTCGTAAAAAGAAAAAAAGCAAATGCTTCATAATTCAGCGAATTACGTAATATTGCGCGCAAAATCCCTGCTATTCCGGGCATCAAAGATAAAAAAATCATGCATGAACTCCTGAAAAGATATGGAGAATGGGCCCTGGTAGCCGGAGCCGCAGAGGGGATCGGGGAAGCGTTTACCATTCAACTTTTCCGGGCAGGTTTCAGTTTAATCCTGGTCGATATCAATGCACGGGCGCTCAAGAACCTGGCAGAAAAACTGGAACCGGGATTCGCAATGATACCGCAACAACAACCGGAATCGGGAAAGGAAGCAGGAATTGTATCGTCCGGAAAAATATCCGGTGAAGACCGGGCAACCGGGCCAGACCAGCTTAGGGGGTCTGTAGATTCACGTATTAAAATCCTGTGCCTTGATCTCGCATCGACCGACGCAGCTTCGGTTTGTATGAAAGCAATCCGTTCGGTACAGTGCCGGTTTCTGGTTTATGTGGCAGCTTTCAGTAAGGTGACCGCTTTTACCGACCTTGCCCCGGCAGAAGTCGACCGGTTTATCGATACAAACAACCGGACTTTAATCCACCTGGTGCAGCAGTTTGCAAACGATCAACAAAACGGAATCCGGAGCGGTATCCTGTTGATCAGCTCTCTGGCCGGATTGATCGGTCCCCCGCTGGTCGCAACCTACTCAGCCACGAAAGGGTTCATCATCCTGCTGGCCGAATCGCTTCACCACGAAATGAAACAAAAAGGCATCGATGTAACAGCATGTTGCGCAGGAGTCACCGAAACCCCGATGTTTTTATCGACCCGGCCAAAGTATGGATTGTTCAAACCCCAGATTCAAAAACCGGAAACCGTGGCTGCCTTTGCGTTGAAAATGGCCGGCAGAAAAGCAGTCTGTATTTCCGGTCGCGGCAACCGGGCTGCCTATTTTCTGCTCACCCGGATCCTGCCCCGGAAGATTTCCGGAAAGCTCGTTGCCCGCAATATAACCGCACTATACAAGTAAGTATTCCGAGACATTTATCAAATATTTATCCTTGTTTATGTTTCCCCATAATAACTTTTTACCCTCTTCCCTTCATTCCCTTTATAAAACGAATTGATTTCCGATAAATATTTGTTATATTTACCTGACTTTTCACCCCTTATTCATTCACCTTAATATCATCCAAATCATGAAACCGTTCATTAACCTTTTTTTCACGATGCTCATACTGGCATCGGCGGGACTTCAGGCTGTCGCCGGAGGCATTCCGCACCAGGGATCCCGATCGGGATACACATTGTACCCACCTCAAAACCTTGCAGGCTCGGCGGTAGAATGCTGCAGCTACCTGTATTGGCAACTTCCGCAGCAACCCGGAGGAACAACGCCTCCCGGACTGGTTGGATATTATATCTACCGCGATGGGATTCAGTATTTCTACATCCCTGATGGAGCAACTGTCACCTATTATGACTACATGGTTGACCCCGGAACTTACACCTATTCGGTGACGGCAAGGTATGACCTGACAGCCTATGGGCAACCGGGACAGTTTGGCGAATCGGCGCCCGCGGTGCCTATCACCATTGCAATCACCTGTTCAATCGTTTTGCCTTTCCAGGAGTATTGGGACCAGGGCACATTTGCTTTTAACGACTGGCAATTCACTCCTACGCAGTCAAATTGGTCTGTTTCGACTTCCCTGGGTAATCCGCTGCCGACTGCCATGTTCTCCGGACTTCCCGTCAACCAGAATTGCTCGAGCAGTATGTTCACACCCTCCCTGCCGGGCTTGCCCTGGAAATGCGGGAAGATGTATCTTGAATTTGATTATAAGCTGGATGATATTGCTGCCAATGCAACCGAACAATTAAGCGCTTTGTACAAAATTGATAACGACTGGATCCAGGTATTCCAGGTAACCAATAATGGTTCCACCGGTTGGATCCACCAAAAGATTGACATCTCGATGGTTAACGGAAAATACTTTCGGGTTGCCTTCAAGGCCGGCGGGGTCAACAGCGCAAACATCTCCGCCTGGTTCGTCGACAATATCGTGGTATCTCATGAATGTGCAGGACCTACAGCATGTGCATACACGCAGTCGGCAAACACCATCATGCTCTCCTGGCAGCCGCCTGCGTGCGATAGTCTGCAATATATTATGGGGTATAATATTTACCGTACGCTCGAACCGAACATCCAGCCGCTCGTGAAACTGAATCCAGCTCCGGTTACCGCTACCTATTATCATGATGTACTGCCAACCTGGTATCCTTCGGGACAGTTCCTCTACCTGATCACCGCGTTACACTACGATCCTTATGAATTTACTTTGCTTTGTGAAGCGCCCTGCGACACGCTGCATGTTGATTATATCACAGGGATTGACAAGCACCTACCGGAGCACATTGCGATATACCCCAACCCCGCTTTTGACATCGTAAGCGTTGATTCTGATTTACCTGTCGAACAGTTTCAGATTTGCGATATCCAGGGCGCAATGGTTCTTTCAGGGAAAGCAGTTCATCAATCACATTTGGTCATACCCATCTGTGAATTAAAAGCCGGGATGTACCTGCTTACCCTTAAGACTTCAGGGGAAACAAGGATTGTTAAGCTGGCTGTTACCGATTGATCAGTAATACCAGGTATTCAATCACGACGATCAAGTCCTTATTTTATAACCAGATTCTATCTTTCCTCTAAGGGAATATAACTTCCGGAAGGTTCAACGGTCTTGTACGCCGGTCGGATGATCCTCCTGCCGCTGATCATCTCTTCAAGCCGATGGGCGCACCATCCGCTGATACGTGATATGGCAAACAGGGGGGTGTACAGTTCCTTGGGTATCTTCAGGCAATCATACACGAAACCGGAATAAAAATCGACATTCGGTGAAATCAATTTATCCTTGGAACCTTTGAATTCATAGAAAATCTCCGGTCCGATCCGTTCGATTGCCTCATAGAGCGCCATTTCGTCTTCCCTCCCCTTTTCCTTTGACAGCAACCGGGCCTTCTCTTTAAGCAGGAGCGCCCTTGGATCGGATACCGTGTACACCGCGTGACCAAAGCCGTAGATTTTACCCGACCGGTCGTGCGCTTCCTTCCGGGTGATCCTCCTCAGGTAATCGGCTACTTCATCGTCGTTGGCCCAGTTCTTCACGTTCGATTTTATATTGTCCATCATTTCGATAACCTGGAGATTGGCGCCTCCGTGTAAGGGCCCTTTTAATGATCCGATTGCAGCAACAATAGCCGAATAGGTGTCGGTACCGCTCGAGCTTACCACCCGCGTTGTAAAGGTTGAATTGTTCCCCCCGCTGTGTTCTGCATGGAGCACCAGACACAGGTCCAGTAGTTCGGCTTCAAGGTCGGTAAATTCATAACCCTTGAGCATATACAGGAAATTTTCGGCAGTCGTCAGTTTTTTATCGGGATAACGGACAGTTAGGGTATCGTAGTAAATCAGATGACGCATCGCATGGTAGGAATATACTGCTATGGTCGGAAATTTGGCGATCAGGCTGATCGATTGCCTCACGATATTGGAAATGGAGGTGTCGTCGGCTTGCTCATCCAGGGTATAGAGCGCCAGGATCGATCGTGCCAGCATATTCATGATATCCTTCCCCTTCATGGTAAGGATCATATCGCGGTTGAAATTCTCGGGCAACGCGCGCATTTCAGCCAGGCCATCGGAAAAAACACTGAGTTCCTCTTTTTTAGGCAACCGACCAAAAAGAAGAAGGAAGACGGTCTCGTCAAATCCCGGTCGACCTGCGTCCTGATACCCGTGTACCAGGTCATTGATATCGATGCCGCGGTAAATCAATTTTCCATCGATCGCCTGAAGAATTCCATCGATTTTTTCGTACCCGACAACGCTTCCCACCCTGGTCAGGCCGACAAGTACTCCGGTATGGTCAGCATTCCTGAGACCTCTTTTCACATCATACTGCTTGAACAGTGACTCATCAATTTTACAGGATTTCTCCGCCATGACGGCCAGCTCCTGAAGGACACTATCTATAATCATAAGATTCTATTTTAGGGTTTGTAAATAATTAAGCGCGCTTCCGGCTTTAAACCACTTGATCTGCAAATCACTGTATGTGTGGTTAAGGCTTATCACATCATGGGTTCCGTCGGTATGCCGGATTATCAGTTTTAAGGGGATTCCGGGTGCAAAATGCTTTAGTCCCTCCAATTCGAAAATATCTTCCTCGCCGATTTTAAAATAATCCTCTGGTTGCGTAAAGGTCAGGGCAAGCATTCCCTGTTTCTTCAGATTTGTTTCGTGGATCCTTGCAAATGATTTCACCAGCACAACCCGGACTCCCAGATACCGGGGCTCCATGGCGGCATGTTCACGCGAGGAGCCCTCTCCGTAATTCTCATCACCGACGATCAGCGAGGGAATCCCGTTCTGCTTATAAAAGCGCGCAGTTTTAGAAACCTCGGCATAATCGCCTGTGACTGTATTTTTCACCAGATTGGCCTGATCATTAAAGAAATTGACCGCGCCCATCAGCAGATTATCTGAAATGCGATCGAGGTGCCCGCGAAACCGCAACCACGGCCCGGCCATGCTGATGTGATCG